>Ga0114957_1000023_pt1 | contig 208454 bp, 172 predicted proteins | sample BantaG_FD_87175 | JGI IMG/M metagenome (GOLD analysis project Ga0114957, IMG submission 87175) | Marine algal microbial communities from Bantry Bay, Ireland - BantryBay_4 metaG | ecosystem: Host-associated > Algae > Red algae > Unclassified | place: Bantry Bay, Ireland | collected 2014-11-21 | reverse complement strand
GGGGGGGGGGGGGGGGGGGGGGGGGGGGGGGGGGGGGGGGGGGGGGGGGGGGGGGGGGGGGGGGGGGGGGGGGGGGGGGGGGGGGGGGGGGGGGGGGGGGCCAGGCGTGGGGGGGGGGGGGGGGGGGGGGCCAAGCCTTGCGGAGGGATGCCAGGAGAATGGTAGCGCGGTGCCGGATCTTCACCGACCGCGGACCGGCAACTCATGGAAGAGGTGAACCCTTGATTTTGGTTAGGTTTTTGATAGCATATGCGTTGTGCCCCGCCCACGCCGCCGAGACCAGCTTTATAACCCCTCCGGGGTCTTCCACGTTCGAACGCGGTGTACACGCGGCCTGCATCTGTTGGCTGACCGAGAGCGTGATGCCGAGCAAGAATCGGGGCCGTCGCCTAAGCAACTGATCGCTAGCCAGCTGGAGCTTTTGACCGCGTGCACGGCGGTTCAAGTCGGCGGCTTTGCGTTGATGGACAACCACCTGCATCTGCTGGTGCGGATCGATGCCGAGGCGGTCGCGGAGTGGACCGGGGTTGAGGTGGCGCGTCGCTGGTTTGCCCTGCACCCGCCGCGTCGGGTCGCCGGCGCGGACGACGCGTGGCTGAAGACGCACGCGGATCGGCCGGATTGGGTGGCGTCGCACCGGAAGAAGCTGTGCAGTTTCAGCCAGTTCGTGAAAGACCTGAAGCAGCCGATTGCCGAGGGGTTGAACCGCCGTTGGGGAGAGCGTGGCGCGTTTTGGCAGGGGCGATGCAAGATCAGCCGCGCGGAAGACGACGCCAGCGTGTTGACCATGCTGGCGTACATCGATCTCAACCCGCACGCGGCGGGGCTGGTGGATCTACCGGAAGACGGGCGCGACACTTCCTTGGAGGCGCGGCTTACCGAATGGCGTGGATCTGCGGCAATCGACGCCGCTGACGGCAAGCCAGCGGCATCGGAAGCGGTAGCGCCTGAGTTACGGTCTCGCAGCCGTTGGCTTTTGAGTCTCGGGAGCGCTGGTGGGAATCGAAGCCATCAGAACCTTCGGCGCAGCCTTCTCCCCGGCATGACGCTCGTGCGTTACCTGAAGTATCTGGACGCCGCGGCGCGGCGGATCCGGGAGGGGAAGGCCAGCCTGAACGCCTCGACAAAAAGTGTGTTTGAACGATTGAGCGAAGAGGCGTGGAAGGTGTATCCGCCGGGCCGGGTAGTTTCCGGGTCTGGCTGAGCGAGAGAAGAAGCGGGGTGGCGTTTAGAAAGTTTCAGATTGAACCAACCGGCAGCGTTCTGCCGGCTTATTGCGTGAGGGCGTGGGGCGTTTTCGGCTTCCAGATTGAGGAAATTGGCGGTAAGTCGGTCGATGGGCGAATAGTCCTGGAGGCAAAACGCCGCATTCGTTCCTCTTGCAAGGCCTGGCCCCGTTGCTGCGTGGCCCCGTTGCTGCGCTGCCCGTTGCTGCCCCCGGGCCCGAGCATCTTCGGGGCGAGGGGAAAGGGTGTGGTCCCCTTTTCGGCCCGGGTCGGGAATGGGCAGCCGATTTCGGCTTTTTTGCAAGGCTTGGCCCCGTTGCTGCCCCGTTGCTGCCCCAAGGCTTGGCCCCGTTGCTGCCCTTGTAAGGCCTGGCCCCGCTGCTGCCCCGCTGCTGCCCCGCTGCTGCCCCTTTTCGGGCCACCTTTTCGGGCCAGCCGACCCGCGAGGGTCGGCGGCGTTTTTTTGTTATGGCGTTTCTTGTTATGCTGCTGCCATCGCAGGCGGTTTGTGACGATTGGACGAAACCGCGACTTGCATTCCAAACCAAGAGACAGACGATGAAAGGGTTCCCGAATCAAACACCAGACATTGGCAAGCTAACGAATATCTTAGCCACGTTAGATGCTGCTCAGAGACAGGGCTTGAACCTAAAAGACGACAAGGCGGTCGGCGAACATCTTCTTCGCCAAAGACTAATCGGGTACCGCGACAAAAGTTTGACGGTCGATGAATACTTGGCGGAGCAGTATCAGAAGAAGCAGGCAGACCAGAGCTTTCGCGCCGCTGCTCGCGGCATCTTGGAACTGCTTCGGCACCTTGACCTTGCCAGAGCGATCGATGGAGAAGTTAAGTTAACCCCCAAGGGGCGTTGGCTGCTTGATGAAATTAGCGAGGGCGCTGCGATCGATGAATTACGCGAGGCTTGGAGATTAATCGTTCGTCGAATGAAGTTGTCCGATGGCTCTAACGAGTCGCACCCCTACCAAGTCCTTCTGCGGCTGATAGCCAAGAACAAGGGGCTCTCACGTAAATATTCTCCACTCGCGTTGGCAGCAGTAGACGACTCGGAAAAGGAACTGGACCGAATGGTCACGCTTGCCAAACTCGATTCGGAAGATTTGATACGCAAGGAGGTCGGGGCAACCGAGTCTAACTGGGATAACGCAAAAAAGATCCTGGCGTCGTTCGCGGAGCAACTGGGCGATGTTGTCAAAATCGATGGCGTGCTTCACGTTGCCAAGCATCCCGGAGCTTCGCTGTTGGAAGGCGAGGCTATCACAGGCGAAGAAACCGGCCGCGCTACCAGCAGCAGACGGGTGACCCCAGACGAGATTGCGAAAGCAGGGCTCAGCAAGAATTTCGATGATTTCAAGATGCCCCAAACCGATGATCCTGAGAAGATTCGGCAGTCGGCCAAGATTCTCAGGGAAAGGCTTCGGCGGCACAATTTGATTGTTCGTCGGCTTGCAGCCCCACTCCATACACGTCAATATGCACTCTATGAGAACCCGATGGACTGCTTGGCTTGCAATGGTAGAGCTTATCTATTCGAAGTTAAAACGCTGGACGGTTCGCCCGGGGATGAAGTTGAGCGTGTGCGCGACTCCCTCTCGCAGCTTCTCTACTATGAATCTTTTGCGATCGTGACCGACGCGCTGGACAAAGTTCTGTTGAAAGTCGCAGTGTTTGAATCGGAGATCTCAGACGCACACAAGAATTTTCTGAACAAAAACGACGTTGTCGCGATCTGGGTCGATGACGGCTTATTTACTGGCAGTTCGTTCGACGGGGATCTTCTTGTCGAACTTGAAGTCTAAACGGCGATACCGCTCAGCCGGCCCTTGGCGATCTCTAAATATTTACTGTTCAAGTCTGTTCCAAAGAATATCCTATCTAATTCCGATGCCGCGACACATTCGGATCCAGACCCCACGAACGGAATAAGAACGTGGTCGCCAGGATTGGAGAAATGCTTAATGATTCGGCGTGATATCGAAAGTGGTTTTTGCGTTGGGTGATCGACACGCTCGTCTGCGAATCGCTTGCCCGCAAGAACAGGAAACTTCCAGACGTCGCCAGCTTGTCGGCCGTCAGGATGAGGCGTCCAAACCTTGCCATTTTTGGTGATCGTGTGCTTCAATCGCTTTGAACTCTTGTAGGGCTCTCGGATGACGTGATACGTTGATTGTTTGCCACGAGAAAACCATAGAAGAGGTTCGTAGTGGCAGGCTGGGGCGTTCTTGTACTGCGACCACCCGTTTTCGTAGTGCCAGATGATCTGCCGCCGGTAATCCAAACCCAACTCGTAAAGCAATACTTGGATAAAGCAAGCGTTGCTGTGAATCCCGTAGATCAGGATATTGCCGTTTTCCGCGAGGCAATCGACAGCCGCGGTGACCCAAGATCTTGACCACTTTAACCAGGTTTCGAGATCGGAGTGCTTCACTCCGATACCAAAATCCTTGCCGAGATTGTAGGGTGGATCTGCGATGATGAGCGGTACTGACTTCGGCGCGATCGCGCGCATAACTTCTACGCAGTCTCCCTTGATGACTGCGTTGTCTTCCCACATCAGACTTTCTCCAGTATGACAATGTACTGGTGATGGAGATTTGGGACGAAAGAATAGGGGTAGCCGTATGGAAAAATACGCTTGTGTCGCTGGTAGAGTATCGTAATGCCTTTTAATTGGAATCCGCGAGTCTCCATCGCAGACGCAATATCTGAATGAAACATGTAGTATTTAGATTTATGTCGGAAATCTCCGACCACAACGCACAAGTGCCCCTTCTTTTTCAAGCATCGATGTGTTTCGCCCAAAAGATCGGCGAGCGATGTAAGAAAGTAGTCGTAGTCGTCGATGTTCCCAAAGTCGGTATCGTTATCACTGTATTGGGTGTCCAGACCTTCGTTCAAGCGATCTTGCGTCGCCTTGTGGTCTACTTTCTGAAGAATATTCCAGTACGGCGGGCTGGTCACGACCAAACTGACCACGCTGTCAGGAACTTCGGCAATCAACTCTCGTGAGTCGCCTGTGCGGACTTCCTGCGGTGATACTTCCAGGAACTCATCGCCAACTTCTACGCTTAGTCGTCTCCTCGCAAGCGACGCGTATCGCTTGTTCAACTCGAAGCCGATGCCGAGCCGGCCTTCAAGAGCGGCAGCCTTTAACGTGGATCCGACCCCCACGAACGGATCGAGGACGAGTTCACCTTTTTTCGTGAAGAAGCGAATCAGTCGTGCGACATCTTGAAAAGAAAAGGGCGCAGGGTGCTCACGCTCGATCTTCGCATGATCATGGCCCTTACCTAATCCACGCTGTATCCAGACCGAAATCGTCTCGGGAAGCCACTCTTTTGCGGTAAGATCATTTAGCAGATTGACTCGTTTTTTTACCGTTTTCTTTTTTGCCTGCTTGCTTGGCTTTTTCTTAATAGCAGGCATTTGAGAATCCTTTTCATGCGGGGTTGGCGGTTAATTCTGCGGCTCCATCGCCGCAGCTATCGTCGATAGTGTAACAGATAACAAGATCCGAACAAGCAATGGGGTTTCAGTTTGTCGGGCGATACCGCACCGCGGAGGCGGCCGCGGTAGTAGCGGGAGTTCGGATAAGTTGCGGCTCTGGCTTTCGCTGCCGTTCTCAGCATTGTCGCGCGCAGTGGTTTCCGCTTGCCCCGCAAGGTCGGGGCATTCTGCTGACCGGCCACCGGACCTCCACCGCGGGTCGCGGTCTTGGGTGGGGCGGGTCCGCGGCGTTCTGGATTCCCGCCTTCGCGGGAATGACGGGGGAGGTGGCGCGGATGACGTGGGGTGGTGGAGATGACGGCGTGGCGGCGGGGATGACGCGGGTGGATGCGGGATGGGCGGGCGGCCGCGATCGATCCGACTCGGAGTCGCTCCATCGTGGCCTTTGGCGGACCTCAGACCCCGGGGCCCGGGGGGGCAGTCCTGTCGCGCTCGACCGTCGGCGGAAGAGGTGCATGGGGTTGTGGGATGGATGGAGGCTGTGCCTTGCCACGCCGGGGTGCCGCGGACAGCGGAGCGCAGCGGAGTCGTCCGTGCGTACGATCCGCGGCGGGAGGCGGGGTTTGAAACTGATCTGCACGGACGACTTCGCTGTCCGTGGCACCCGAGCCCGCAGCGGGCAGGGAATGCGACGGGGCAGGGGTGGGGGATGTGGGGGCGGGTTTGAAACCCGCCCCCACGGGGGGGCGGGCCGGCGCGGGCCGGCGCGGGCCGGCGCGGGTGGGGGGGCTGGGAGGTGGCTGGGTTGCCTTCCTTCGCGTTCTTTGCGCCCTTTGCTTGCTTCGCGAGTCCTGCCTTGAATCCGTGACGCAACGCTACGCCCACGCGGCGCGGTGCAGCTCCATCAGCGCGTCGGGCGTGCTCAGCAGCGCGACCTGCATCTTGCGGTCGAGTTGGTCGATGCCGTCTTGCCGCGCCCGGGCCAGCGCTTCGGGCAACGCGATGTCGGTGGTAAACAGCTCGCGGTTGCCCTGCAGGCTGGCGAGGTGCAACCGGCACAACGCGGGGTCGGTGACGGCCTTTTCCAGGGGCCGATCGACTTTGTAGCGGAGGGCGACCTGCTGGGTGCGCTGCAACGCGTGGGCGTGCTGGCGGAGCACCCGCGGTGGGGTGGTCTCTTCGGGGATCATCAGGAGGCGCAGGCGTTTCAATGCGAGCCCGACCTTGCGGCTGGCGAGGACGATGCTGAGGGGGATGCTGACGATCAGGCCGAGCAGGAAGGGGCTGGCCCAGAGCAGGAGGGCGGGGGCAAGCCAGGCGATCAATGCGGTGGCGAGGATGCCGCCGATGGTGGCGGGCAGGTGGTTTTTCGCGGCGTCGCGCCAAGTGAGCACGGTCTCGTCGCGCTGCTGGGCGTTCCACTTGACTTTGCGCCCCAGCAGGGTGTTGAGGACGAAGCGGGTGTGGTAGACGGCCATGAGGGGCGCGATGAGTACGCTGATGCCGACTTCGATGAGGACGCTGACCACGGCGCCGAGGTCGCCGCCGTGGGCGCGCATCTTGTGCTGGTCGCGGACGACCATGGCGACGGCGACGAACTTGGGCAGCAGGAGCATGGCCATGACGACGCCGAACAACGCGAGCCCGATGGCGCCGGGGCTCCAGGTGAGGTAGCCGGTGTGGGCGTGCCCCGGCGGCGGGTCGGTGACGGCGTAGGCGACGACGCCGACGATCATGAAGAGCATCCAGATGGGGCTGGCGAGGTAGCTCATGACGCCCATGCCAAGGTGCAGGCGTGACATGGGGTGGAAGCCCTTGGCGATGACCAGCCGCATGTGCTGCAGGTTGCCCTGGCACCAGCGTTGGTCGCGGATGGCGTAGTCCACCAGCGTGGTCGGGCACTCTTCGAAGCTGCCGCCCAGGTCGGTGGCGATGCTGACGTCGAAGCCGGCCTTCCTTATGAGCGCGGCCTCAACAAAATCGTGGCTGAGGATCTCGCCGCCCAGGGGGGGCTTGCCGGGGAGCAGGGGCAGGCCGCAGTGGCGGACGAAGGGGTCGATGCGAATCAGCGCGTTGTGGCCGTAGTAGTTGCCGTCGAGGTGGGTCCAGGCGCTGAAGCCGCTGTTGAAGACGCCGCCGTAGAGGCTGGCGGCGAACTGCTGGCTGCGCGCGAAAAAGCTGGTGCGGTTGACGGGCTGGGGGGGCACCTGGAGGATGCCGATGTGCGGGTCCGCAGTGCTGCGGTGCAGCATCTCGACCATGGTGCCGCCGTCCATGACGCTGTCGGCGTCGAGGGTGAGCATGAAGGTGTAGGCCGAGCCGAATCGCTCGCAGAAGTCTTCGAGGTTGCCGCTCTTGCGGGCGGTGTTTTTGTGGCGGCGGCGGTAGTAGAGCCGGGTGTGCAACGCGGCGTCGCGGTCGATCTCTTCGAGCAGGGCTTTGTATTGGGCCTGCTCTTCGAGCCAGACGACGGGGTCGGTGGTGTCGCTGAGGAGGTAGAAGTCGAAGCGGTCGCCGTAGCGCTCGAGAGCGTCGGGGTCTCCCACGACAATCGGGCCCCGACGAGCCCGGTTGACCGAGCGGATCATGGCCTCGACCCCGGCGAAGACGCGGGCGGCGTCTTCGTTGTAGACGGGCATGAGCACGGCGACGCGCGGGAGTTCGGCGGCGGGGCGCCGGGGAACGCCGGGGGCGGCGCGGCGGAAGATGGCGGTGGGCGAGTCGCGCAGGGTCTGCAGGACGCCGATGGTGGCGGTCCAGAAGCCCTGCGCGACCCAGATGAAGAGCAGGCAGAACAGCAGCCACAGCGCGACGGTGGCGGCGTTGATGGACGCGGGGGTGGGCCAGATGACGTAGGCGAAGGCGTGAGCGGCGAGGTAGGTACTGCCGAGGGTGGCGCCGATAAGGCCGATGCGCGAGATGAGGCTGGTGTTGTTGCGTCGCTCGCGCGGGCGGGCGGGCGGGGGCGTGTCGTGCGGGACGCTGGCGTCGTCGGATGAGTGGGGGTGCGGGTCGCTCACGCGGGACTTTCGGTCGGGGACGGGGCGGCGCGTGGTCCCGACGCGTTTTCGGCCACGCCCGAGGGCCGCGGGCTGTCATCGGCGGCAGCGGAATTGCGGCGGTTGCCGAAGGGGCCGAAGCGGTAGGCGGAGGTCCAGAACTGGCTGCGGAGCACGGCGGGCAGCGCGCCCAACGGCTGCCTGGGCATCTCTTGATGGGGGTGGGTGGGCAGCACGCCGCCGGGCAGCACGTCGTGGTGGCGGGCCAGCGCTGCGGCGATGGCGTCGGCGGCGGCGGGATCGGCCGGGGCGTCGGGGTGGGCGGTCAGCAGCGCGGCGAGGTGGCGGGCGAGGGTGAAGCGGACGGCGGCGGGGCTGCGGCGGGGCTCGGCATCGGGGTCGTCGGCCACGCGGGCGGCGAGTTCGTCGAGGAAGCCGTCAAGCGCGGCAATGCCGTCGGCGGTGGCGGGCGCGGCACCGTGATCGCCGGCGTCGGCGGCACGCTGCCGCAGGGCGGCGGCGAGACGCGCGGCGTCGGCGACACCCAGCGCGGCGGCGTAGGCGACCAGGCGGTCGGGGGCGTGGGCCGATGCGGGGGCAGGGCTGGGCCCCGGCTGGGCTTGGTGATTCGCATCGTCGCTCACGGGCGTTCCCAGCGGTACTTCAGGGTCTCGCTCAGGGCGGGGCCGTCGATGATGCCCGGGCGCGGTGCGGCGGCGTCGCCGATGGACTGCTGCGGCGCATCGGGGTTGAAGCTGGGGTCGGGCACGGGTTCGCCGGTCTCGGCGTCGACGTCTTCGCCCTTGAGGGTGAGGCTGACGTCGAGCGGGCCGGGCCCGTCGGGCAGCACATCGAAGAACACGCGGTAGGCGTCATCGAAGCGGTTGTACTGGGTGAAGGGCTTGGCCATGAGCCGGCCGTTGCCGACCGCGGCCTTGGCGAGCACGGGGGTGCCGTTGGGCAGGGTGTGGCCCGGCGCGGTATCGACGATGAAGCGGACGGGCGAGCCGGGGCCGTCGTCGCCGACCTCGTCGCCGTGGGCGCGGGCGGGGGCGGTGCGGACGGCGCTGAAGCGAACAAGGGGGGTGTCTTGGTTTTCGTCGTCGGCCAGCGGACGCGGGTCTTGCGTGAACTCGACGGTGTAGCCGTAGGCGTAGTGGCCGCCGGCGACGTTGAAGCCCTGCTCGTTGCTCGGCACCCAGAACGCGCCGATGTTGTCGGTGGCTTCGAGCTTGCTGCCAAACTCGACCAGTTCCACATGCCCCTTGCCCCAGTCGCCCTTGGGGGTGACCCAGATGCTGGGGCGCAGCTGCATCTCGGTTTCCAGGTCTTCGTAGCTGTCGAAGTCGCGGTCGCGCTGCAGCAGGCCGAAGCCGCGGGGGTTCTCGGCGTTGTAGCGGGTGACCGAGAGGCCAAAGGGGTTGTGCAGGGCACGCCAGGTCTGGCGGCCGTCGGCGTAGACGATGCCCAGCCCGTCGCTGTCGTGGACCTCGGGGCGGTAGTCGCCGAAGCGGGCGGGGTGGCCCTCGCCGAAGAGGAACATGCTGGTAATCGGGGCGAGGCCGAGCTTGGTGACGCCGTGGCGCAGGAAGAGTTCGGCGTCGACGTCGACACTCAGCGTCGGGCCGGGGGTGACCTTCAGGCGGTAGGCGCCCGCGAGGCTGGGCCCTTCCATGAGCCCGTAGAGCGTGACGGTTTCGGCGCCGGGCTCGGGGTGCTGGGCCCACAGCTGGGTCCAGCGGGGGAACTCTTCTGTGATGTCGGCGACGGCGGTGTCGATGGCCGCGGCGCGGACCGAGGCGCCCCAGTGCTGGCCGGTGCCCACGGCGCGGAAGTAGCTGCCGCCCTGGATGCTGAGGACCTCGTTGTAGAACTCGCCGGCGGCGGCCGCTTGTTTCGAGCCCCCGCCTTCGGTGAGCGCGACGTGGTGCAGGCTGAAGCCGGCGTAGCCCAGGTCGTCGGGCAGGTCGCCGGGGTCGAGGGTTTCACGGGCGACCTTGCCGTAGGTGAAATGGCCGGGGTCGAAGGGGATGGGGACGACTTCGGTGGCGTGGTCATCGACCTCGGCCAGCTTGACGGCGTCGGGAAACAGCCAGCCCAGGTGTTTGAATTGAATACGGAAGGGCAGGTCGGTGCCGGCCCAGAGGAACTTCTCGGGCGGGCAGCGGATGTCGCGGTGGCCGTCGTACTTCAACTCGCCCAGGCCCGCGGGCAGGGGGTCACGAGCCTCGCCGGCGGCGGGGCCGGTGTAAGGCGCGGCGGCGGCGGCGCGGGCGGTTTCGGTGAGCCGCTCGAAGGCACCGTCGGCGTGGGCCGCGACGGGCGCCAGGACGCCCGCGACCACGAGGGCGGCGGCGGCGCGGACGTGGTGGGGGGCCGGGCCCGGGTGGGGCCGACGTGACGGAGAAAGGTTCATGCGTGGAGCCCGAGAGAGGCGGAAGGAAACAACCCGCGCCATGATAACCGCACGCGGGGGCCGGTCGGCGGCGGTGAGCATGATTCAGCGTTGGCGGGCCCGGGTTGCGGGCGGCGGGCGGGGCACGCCCGACAGAGGAGCGGCCGGGGGCCGGCGGTTTACGCCAGCGGTGGTCCACCGGTGGCCGATAGCTGAGGCGTGCCGCGTCCTGCCCACCTGCTTATCGCATGCGCCGTTGCCCTGCTGGGGATCGGGGTGGTCATGGTGCAGTCGGCGGGCATGGACGTGACGCGGGGAGGGGGCGCGGTCGGCGGGGCGGCTTACGTGCCCCCCGACCTGACGGCGTGGAGCGCGGCGGGGGTGTTGCTGGAACAGTACGTCAACAAAAATCTGGTGTGTGCGCTGCTGGCCCTGGCGGCGATGCTGACCGGGGCGCGGGTGGATCTGATGGGCTTGTTTCGCAGCCGGTCGTGGATCAGCCCGGTGTGGGTGGCCATGCTGCTGGCTCTGGCGCTGTGCGTGCTGACGCTGGTGCCAGGCTTTGGACGCTCGGCCAACGGGGCGAGCCGCTGGCTGACGCTGGGTCCGGCGGGCACGGGCGTAAGCTTTCAGCCCAGCGAGCTGATGAAGTGGGCGCTGATCATTGCGCTGGCGTGGTACTGCACGCGGCGTCGGGGGGTGATGGGGCGATTCTGGTGGGGCCTGCTGCCGGGGCTGGTGCTGACGGCGGCGGCGGCGGGCGTCGTGGTGATCGAAGACCTGGGCACAGGCGCGTTGATCGCGGCGAGCGCGGTGCTGGTGCTGATCGCCGGCGGTGCGAAGCTGTGGCACCTTGGCCTGATGGTGCCGCCGGCCGTGGGCGCGTTGGTGTTCGCGATCATGCAGGAGCCCTACCGGGTGCGCCGGCTGACCGCATTTATGGACCCGTGGGCCGACGCCGAGGGCACCGGCTACCACCCCATCCAATCGATGCTGGCCTTCGCCCAGGGCGGGGTCGGCGGCAGTGGGCTGGGCGGAAGCGTCCAGAAGTACCATATTCCCGAAGACACGACGGACTTCATTTTCCCGATTTTGTGTGAGGAGTTGGGGCTGGGCGGGGCGGCGCTGGTGGTGGGGCTGTTCATTGCGATGCTGTGGATCGGCCTGGGGATCGTGCGCGACAGCGAGGACACCTTTGGCCGGCTGGTGGGCGTGGGCGTGCTGTTCACCATCGGCTCGCAGGCGGTGATCAACCTGGCGGTGGTGACGGTGGTGGTGCCGACCAAGGGCATCGCGCTGCCGTTTGTGAGCATGGGCGGCACGGGGTGGGTGTTCACGGGTTTTGCGCTGGGGCTGGTGGCGAGCCTGGACAACGCGGCGGCCCTGCGTGCAGCGGGCACCGGGTCGGCGGCCCGATCCGAGTCCACCGTGCGCCGGGCGGCCGGTCCGCCGGATTCGGACGGTGCGGGGGAGGCGGGCGCAGGGCGCATGCCTCAGGCGGCGTGAGGGACGCGAACTCGCGCGGCCGAGGCTTCGGGGTCCGGCCCACCCCCCTTTGCCAACTTTGCTGCTTTGAGCAAGAGGGTGATGAACCCGTCTAACGGCCCCCCCGGTCGCGTGAAGGCCGATTCATGGCGGGTTTCCCGCCGGTTCAGAGGCCAACGTTAGTTTTAATCCTGCATCCCGGGACGATCCGGGGTGGCCCCGCCCGGCCTGCAACACAAGGAGCGCTCCGTGTCCATTTCCCTCGACCGTGTGATCATGATCCTCCGCAGCAACGGCTACGACGTCCGCCTTGAGCACGGGATCGGGCGGACCCGGGTCGTGGTCAAAGACCCGCTCGAAGACGCGACCTATGTCACCACCTTCGAACCCGAACGCCGCCAGCGGGCGCTCGACCAGCTGCTGCGCGACTTCGCCACGCTCGACCAGCGGCTGGAGATTTACGACGGACCGGACGTTCCCGGGGCCCAGCCGCCGGCGACCCACCGCTTCGTGGCCTGAGTCGCGTTACCAGGTGGACGCAGGTGGACGCCTTCCGCGTCGCGTGAACTCCGGCGGGTAGCGCAGGCGCCGACGCGTGAGGGGGGGCTCCCGGTAAACTGGCCCGCCGTGACCGCTTTTGACGCTACCCAATCTTCGGCACCGGCACCGGCTTGTGCTCCGACCGTTCTGTTCGCCGGCGGCGGCAGCGGCGGGCACATCTTCCCGAATCTGGCGGTGATCGAACGTTTGCGCGAACGCGCGACGTCGTTCACCCCACACCTTCTGGTCAGCACCCGGCCGCTGGATGCGGAGATCGCGCGGTCGGCGGGTGTTGATTACACCGCGCTGCCGGCGGTGGGACTGGGGTTCCGGCCCGTGTCGTTGTGGCGGTTCTGGCGTGGACAGCGGGCGTCGCGGAAGGCGGTCGCGGGGCTCGTACGCGCCACGCAGGCGACGACGCTGCTGGCCACCGGGGGTTTTGTGAGTGCGCCCGCGGCCGCGGCGGCCCGCAGGGCCTCCGGTCGCGCCGGTCGCGTCGGCCTGGTGAGCCTGGACGCGTCGGCGGGGCGGGCCAACCGGCACGCGGCGGCGCATGCCGACGCGGTTTTCAACGCGCTGCCGCCGCACGCGGGGGCCAAGATGCCCGACGACACCGAGACCGTCGGCTACCCGCTGCGCCGCAGCGCGCTGGCGACGCGTGGCAAAGAAGCCGCCCGCGACGCCCTGGGCCTCGACCCGGCCAAACGCACGCTGCTGGTCTTCGCCGGGTCGCAGGGCGCGCGGTCGATCAACCGGGCCATGCGGGCGCTGGTGGATGGCAGCGGCCGTGGCATGCTCGCCGGCTCGCAGGTGCTGCACATCACGGGCGCCGGCGAGGAAAACGCCGAGGAACGCGAGCGGCTGACCGGGGCATACCGCTCGGCGAACGTGCCCGCGGTGCTTCTGCCCTTCTGCGACGCGATGGGCGACGCGTGGGCCGCGGCCGACCTGGGGCTGACCCGCTGCGGGGCCGGCACCGTGGCCGAGGCCTGGGCCAACGCCGTGCCGTGCATCATGCTGCCTTATCCGTGGCACCGCGACGAGCACCAGAAGTTCAACGCCGCGCCGCTGGTCGAGGTGGGCGGGGCGGTCATCGAGCGCGACCGCATCGAGCCGGCCGAGAACGTGGAGATGCTGCGGCGGGTGATGGGGCGGCTTTTGAAAGACGAGGCGACCCGATCGGCAATGCGGCACGCCCTGCGCGAGAACCCGCCCGAGGATGGGGCCGAGTTCCTGGCGGACTGGGTGACACAGGCGGCGGGGCTGCGCGAGGGGTGATTCGGCGGAACCGCGTGCCGTCGGGGGCGTGCTCCGCCGGGCCTGCGCACGCCCCCGACGGCACGCGGCACAGCGGCGAATCGCCGCCGTGGAGAGGTTCTCGTTTTTATGAGTGCGCAGGGTTGATGGGGTAATTCGGCGTTGAAGGCGGATCCAGCGGCAGACAGCGGCCGCGGGGGGCGTCGGCGGCGAAACGGTCTGTGATCGAGGCGCGGTGTCATCCGGCCGGGCGTTCATCCCCATTCCGGGCCCCGCACCCGGCCAGTGCGAACCGGCGTGCTTAGACTCCCGGCATGAACGGTTCTTTGGACCAGCTGGACGACCCGACGCTGGCGCAGCGCGTCGATGGGTCGATCGCCGCGGCGATCGAATCCCGCGGTTTGCCCGGGTCACTGGCCGAGGCGATGCGCTACGCCGCGCTGGGACCGGGCAAGCGGGTGCGTCCGTTGCTGGTATTTCGGGCGGCTCAGGCGGTGGGACTCGATCTGAGCGCCGTCGGCCCTGCGAACGCGGCCTGTGACGCGGCGGCGGCGGCCATCGAGATGGTGCACGCCTTCAGCCTGGTGCACGACGACCTGCCGGCGATGGATGACGACAATCTGCGGCGCGGCCGGGCCACCACGCACGTGGAGTTCGGCGAGGCGCTGGCGATCCTGGCGGGCGACGCGCTGCCAACGCTGGCGAACGCGGCGGTGCTGGCGGCGGAGCCGGCTGGCCTGGCCCGTGGTCTGGCGGCGGACCTGAACCGCGCCAACCTGGACATGATCGCGGGGCAGGTACGCGACACCTTCCCCGACGACGTGCCAGATGCCGGCGATGCGCTCAACGCGCTGCGGGCCACTCACCGGCTGAAGACCGGAGCCCTGCTCCGCTGCGCCGCCCGCATGGGCGGGCGCTGCGGCGGGGCCGACGCCGACCAGCTGGACGCTTTGACGGCCTTCGCCGACGCGGTCGGATTGATGTTTCAGGTGGTCGACGACCTGCTGGACGTGACGTCCGACGCGGCAACGCTGGGCAAGGCGACTCAGAAGGACACCGCCGCGGGCAAACGCACCTACCCCGGGGTGATGGGCGTGGACGGTGCCCGGGACGAGGTGGTCTGCCTGCGCGATGAGGCGGTCGCGGCCCTGGCGGGCTTCGGCGCGCCCGCCGATCCGCTGCGGCGGCTGGTCGCCGAGCTGGCGGCGCGGGAGCGGTAGGCCGGGATCAGGTGGAGGGTCGGTGGATGCCCCGTGCCGGGCCACGCGGCGGGCCGGTGCTACCGCCAGGCCCTAGAATCAACCGATACGCGATCCAGACCGCCCCGAAGGGCGTAAGCGGGGTATGCGCTGACAAACCCGCCGCTCCGGCCAAGCCCCACCGCCACGACCCTGTTCCATGCCTCACTCTTCGTACACCCCCCCGGACCCGCGCGACGGCGGCGACACCCCGCTGCTGGCGGCGCTGCGGGGCCCGCACGACCTCAAGAAGCTGTCCGCGGACCAACTCCCGGAGCTGGCGGCCGAGATCCGTCACGCCATCTGCGAGCAGGTCAGCCGCACCGGCGGCCACCTGGCTCCGAACCTGGGCGTGGTCGAGCTGACGATCGCGCTGCATCACGTCTTTGACTTCGCCCACGACCGGCTCCTGTTCGACGTCGGCCACCAGTGCTACCCGCACAAACTGCTGACGGGCCGGCTGGGGATGTTCGACAAGCTGCGCCAGCGTGGGGGCATGGCCGGCTTCCCCGAGCCGGCCGAGAGCGACTTCGACCTGTTCGCCGTCGGCCACGCCGGCACCGCGATCAGCACCGCGGTGGGCATGGCCCGCGGCGACGACCTGGCGGCGGGCGGTCCGGGCAAGAGCGATCGTCACGCGGTGTCGTTGATCGGTGACGCCAGCATCGTGAACGGGCTGGCGCTTGAAGGCCTGAACAACGCCGGCACGCTGCAGCGGCAGTTCCTGACGGTGCTGAACGACAACGGCATGTCCATCAGCGAGCCGCAGGGCGCGATGGCCGGCTACTTCGACCGCGTCCGTGTCAGTCATACGTTTCACGAGATGAAGCGCCGCGGCAAGCAGGCACTCGACAAGCTGCCCGGCGGCAGCCTGCTCGAAGAGGTCTACCACCGCGCCAGCGACGCGCTCAAGGCCGTCATCAGCCACGGGCACATGTTCGAAGAGTTCGGCCACGTGTGCGTGGGCCCGGTCGACGGCCACGACCTGCCGGGGCTTATCGCGATCCTCGAAGAAGTGAAAGACATCGACAGCCCCGTGCTGCTGCACGTCAAAACCATCAAGGGCAAGGGCTACGAGTTTGCCGAGGGCGACGCGACGACCTTCCACTCGCCCGCGCCCTTCGTGCGAGAGGGTTGCCGGGTCGAGATCCCCAGCAAGGGGCGGTCGTTCACCGCCGCCTTTGCCGACGCCATGGCCGACGTCATGGCCCGCGACAAAGACGTGTACGCCATCACCGCCGCCATGGGGCCCGGCACCGGGGTGGACAAGCTGATCGCCGCCCACCCGCAGCGCACCTGCGATACGGGAATTTGTGAGAGCCACGCCATGGCCATGGCCGCGGGGCTGGCCAAGACCGGCATCAAACCCTTCTTCGCCGTCTACTCGACATTCTCCCAGCGGGCGCTCGACCAGGCGTTTCAGGAAGCCGCGCTGCAGAACCTCCCCGTCCGCGTGTGCATGGACCGCGCCGGCTACGTGGGTGGCGACGGCGCCGTGCACCACGGCTTCATGGACATCAGCATCTTCCGCACGCTGCCCGGCGCCGTGCTGCTGGCCTGCGCCGACGAGCCCACGCTCTGCGGGGCACTGGAGTTCATGCGCGGGTACGACGACGGGCCCAGCTTCGTGCGTTACCCGCGCGACGCCGTCGCCGCCGAGCCGCTGCCGTCGTCGGACGAGCCCTTCGTGCTCGGCCGGGCCGCGCTGGCCGTCGCCCCCAAGACCGACGTGCCCGACCTGGCCGTGCTGGCTTACGGGACAACTCTGTACGACGCCCGCGACGGCCTGGCCGTGCTGCGCGAGCACGGCCACGACGTGGCGCTGTACGACGCGCGATTCGCCAAGCCGGTGGACACGGCGCTGTTGAAGTACCTGCTGGACGCCGGCACCGCCGTGCTGACGGTGGAAGACCACTTCGCCGCCGGCGGCTTCGGCAGCGCCGTGCTGGAGGCCGCCAGCGACGCGGGCCTGGACACGCGGCTGATCGGGCGGCAGGCCATGCCCGAGAGCTGGGTCGGCCCCGCCAGCCGCGACGCGCAGCTGAGCGACGCCGGATTGGACGCCGGCGGAATCGCCGCGGCGGGGCGGAAGCTGCTGGCGCGGCGTGAGGGGCTGCGCGAGTTGGCGCGGCGTTCTTGAATCGGACGCGGGTGAACTGACGGGATTCGGGTGTGGCCCTTGTTCCCACGTAGGTCAGGCATACCTGCCTGACACGCGTTCGTCGGGCCGGTGTCCATGACGCGTTTCAGAGTGTCCGGCCTGCGGCCGGATGTCAGGCAGGTATGCCTGACCTACTTGTGCCCCTTGGGCCCGCCGTCCTTGAAGTACTTGTCGCGGATGGCCTGATCCAGATCCACACCGTTGATGTTGGCCAGGGTGCAGAGCCAGGCGAGCACGTCGGCGAACTCGCCGGCGGGGTCGTCGTCGCCGCTGGTGTTGCCGCCCTCGCCCTTGCTTTTGTGCAAGGCGGTGGCGAGTTCGCCGATCTCTTCGACCAGCCACATGAAGGTGCCGGCGGTGCCGCGGGCGTGGTCGGTGTCGAAGTAGCGCGCGCGGATGTGCTGCTGGAAGGCACGCAGCGTGAGGTCGTCGGGCGTGGGGGCTGCGGGTGGGGCGGTGGGGGCGTCGGGCATGGGACGCAGTTTACTGGGCGCTGCGAAAGCGCAAAGTGAAAATCGGACGCAAGCGGACGCACACGCCGCGGTTTATGCGGCCGGAGCCCCCTGTGATGAGACTTCAGCGGCGCGTCGGCGCGAAGCTTCGCCCGTCGCCGTGGTCACACGACGCGCGCGCTTATAGACGGGCCACACCAACAACCCCAGCAGCACCGCCGCGGCCACGTGCTGCCACCACGGCGCGGCGTGCTCGTGGGCGTGCAACGCGGCGGCGGGCAAGCCCAGTGATGCAACGGTAAAGGTAGCGTCGAGCGCAAGCCCAGCGGCGACCGCGACGATCACCACGCTGGCGAGGTAGGTCAGTCCGGTGCGGGCGCCCATCAGCTTCCAGGTGACGGCAAGGGTGGCGGCGTTGGTGGCGGGGCCGGCGATGAGGAAGGCCAGCGCGGCGCCGGGACTGGCCCCCACGGCAATCAGTCCCAGGGCGACGGGGATGCTGCCGGTGGCGCAGAGGTACAGCGGCGTGCCGACGACGACGGCGGCGAGCATGCTGAGCAATCCACCGCCGAGGTAGGGGGTGAGCGCGTCGGGGGGGACCAGGGCCATGAGGGCGGCGGCGATGAAGACGCCGATGAGCAGCGAGCCGGCGAGGTCGCCGGGCAACGTGACGAAGGCGAAGCGGGCGGCATCGGCGACGCGGGCGCGGAGCGTGGGCGGGGCGGGCGCGGTGGTCGAGCCGCAGCAGCCCAGGGCTTCAGGGTTCGACTCCCTTTTCTGCTCTGAGAAAAGGGAGTTGGACCCGTCTGGGCGGGTCCCTTGGATCTCAGGCGTGCCCGCTCCGCAGCAGGACGCAGGGGGTGCATCTTCGGGAGTGGAACCGCAGCAAGAGGCTTTTCCTTCTGCGACGCGCGGCTCGGCGGGAGCCTCGCCCTCCCGTGACGCCTTCTCGGCCGCGGGGCTGGCAGGCGGCGTCGCCGGAGGTCGCGCCCCGGCAATCGTGTTGACGGCAAGCCCGCCGAGCACGCCGTGCACGAAGGCGACGGCGGGACGGACGACGGCGAAGACCGGGCCCATGAGCGCCCAGGTGGCGAAGAAGGCGTCGACACCGGTCTGCGGGGTGGACAGCAGGAAGCTGGAGGTGGCGCCGCGGCTGGCGCCGCGCCGGTACATGCTGCCGGCGAAGGGCAGCACGCCGCAGCTGCACAGCGGCAGCGGCACGCCGACGACCGCGGCCTTGATGACCGGGCCGGGGCCGGGGCCGCCCAGGTGTCTTTCAACCATCTGTTTCGTGACCCACACCGATAGCAGGCCGGCGGCGGCGAAGCCGAAGAGCAGCCAGGGGGCCATCTCGCCGAGGGTTTGCCAGAAAGCGGCGGCGACCTGGGACGTGATGTGGATGAGGGTGGTCACGGGGTTTGGGATGGTAGGGCGGAGGGGAGCGGCGGAACGTGATCCGTGTTGCGAGCCTGGCGGACGGGGGGATGACTGGGGGTGGGGCGAGGTTGGCTCCGCCGCGGTCCTCGGGGAATCCGGTGGTGCCTGCGTCACTCAACGCGATGGATCTGCCTCCGGCAGAACTTTGATAACGGGCGGGGACGCCCGTTCCACCTTCGCGCGATAGGAGCGGGTTGAGTGCGGATCGAATTGTTCGGATCACGGATCACGGATTACGCACTACGCATCACGTTCCAAACCCGCCCGCACCCACCACCGCCCGCCGTCCATCTGTACGGAGAGCGGGCAGCCCATCACCGCGGACAGCTTCGCGTCGGTCAGCAGTTCGTCGGGCATGCCGGCGTCGACGACCCGCCCGGCGGTCATGAGCATGACCTGCGTGGTGCGGGGCGCGAGCTCTTCGGGGTGGTGGGTGATCTGCAGCAGCGCGGGGGGCGGGGCGCCGTCGAGGCCGGCGGTCAGCAGGGTGTCGATGGTGGCCATGAGTTCTTCGCGCCCCGCAAGGTCAAGCCCGGCGGTGGGCTCGTCGAGGATGAGCAGCTCGGGCTGGGTGACCAGGGCGCGGGCGATCAGGGCGCGGCGCTGCTCGCCGGTGGAGAGCAGGCCGAAGCGGAGGTCGATGCGGTGGCCGACGCCGACCTGCCGGAGGAGCGCTTCGGCCCGGTCGTACTGGGCGGCCGTCGGCCGGTCGCAGAGCCCGACGGTGGCGAAGAAGCCGGTGGCCACGGCGTCGAGCGTGCGGAGGCTGGCGTCGACGACGGCGCCCCGCTGGTGGTGGTGGCCCGCGTCGGTGGCCGGGTTGACCAAGGCGACCCGGCGGCGGAGGGCGCGGACGTCGGTGGCGCCCAGGGTCTCGCCGAGCACCTCGGCCGTGCCGGAGGTCGGGTAGACGAAGCCCACGAGCAGGCGGGCGAGAGTGGTTTTACCGCAGCCGTTGGGACCCAGCAGCGCGGCGGCCTGGCCACGCTCGACCCGGCAGGTCACGCCGTCGAGCAGTGGGGTGGGGCCGCGGCGCAGGGTGACGTCGTGAAGGGCGAACGCGTCGGGCATGGAGCGATCGTAGGGCAGGGCTTGCCCTGCCTCTGGGTTGAAGGACGCGGGAAGGTTTGGTGCCGGCCCGCGGCCGGTGGCAGGGCAAGCCCTGCCCTACGCTGCCATCATGAAGCCGTTCTCCGCCGCCGCCCGCGCCCGCCATCAGAAGGATCTGCTGGAGGTCACCGCCATCCCGACCGCGACGGGCTGCGAAGACCGGGTGGTGGCGTGGGTGGAGCGGTGGGCGCGTCGGCGGGACCTGACCATCGACCTCGACGTGTGGGGCAACCTGATGCTTCGGCGGACCGGCGTACGGCGCACGCCGAACCCGCTGGTGCTGGCGGCGCACTTGGATCACCCGGCGTTCGTAGTGACCGCGGTGGACGGACCGGCGGAGGAGGGCGGTGCGGCGGGGAGATGCACGGTGGAGGCCGAGTTCCGCGGCGGGGTGGGCGACGCGTACTTCGAGGGCGCGAAGGTGCGGCTGTGGCGCGCCGGACCGCGGAACACCGCGGGCGTGCCGGGGCGGGTCGCGGCGCTGCGCCCCGCCGACCCGGCGGTGCCCGGGAGCTTCAAGACGGCGACGCTGGCCTTCGCGCGGCCGCCCAAGGCGTCGCCCGGCGACTTCGCGACGTGGGACCTGGGCGGGTCGGTCGTCCGCGGCGGCACGCTTCACGCGCCGGTGTGCGACAACCTGGCGGGTCTGGCGGCGGGTCTGGCCGCGTTCGGCGCGCTGCTGAAACAGGACGGCGCAGGAAACGTGCGCGGCAGGGACGTCAGACTGCTGTGCACGCGGGCCGAAGAGGTCGGATTTGTCGGCGCGGTCGGCGCCGTGAAGAGCGGGCTGCTGCCGGCCGGGGCGCGGGTGGTGGTGCTGGAGAACTCCAAGGCGTCGGACCACGCGCCGCAGGGTGCCGGCCCCGTGGTGCGCGTGGGCGACGCCACGAGCACCTTCGATCCGGAACTGACCGCGGCCGTCGCCCGCGCTGCCCGATCGGTCTCCAGCGTCGACCCGGATTTTCGCTGGCAGCGGAAACTGATGACCGGCGGCACGTGCGAAGCCTCGGCTTACGCGGTGTTCGGCCTGGCGGCGACGTGCGTGTGCCTTCCGCTGGGCAACTACCACAACATGGACCTGGCGAAGGGCCGCGTCGCCCGCGAGTTCATTGCGCTCGATGACCTGCACGGCATGGTCCGGCTGTTGGCGGCGCTGGCGGGCGGCGCGGGCGCGGACGGGCCGTCCCTGGCCGAGCGTCTGGAAGGGATTTTCGCCCAGCGGTCCCGGGTGCTGGCGTAGCGGGCTGGCGTGCCCGCCCCGCACGCCCCGCTTCGCCCGGATCTATCATCCGCGCATGTCCAACCGCATCCGCGTGGCCTCGTGCCAGTACTTCATCCGCCCGGTCGAGCGTTTTGAGCAGTTCGAAGCCCAGGTCGAGGGGCTGGTGGACACCGCGGCCGACTACCGCTGCAAGCTTTTGGTGTTTCCTGAGTACTTCACCTGCCAGCTTCTGACCACGCTCAAGACGCGCGACCAGCCGATCGACCGGCAGGTGCGGCACCTCGCCGCGCTCGAAGACCGCATCGTCGAGATGTTCCAGCGGCTGGCGAAGAAGAGCGGCATGTACATCGTCGGCGGCACGCTGCCGGCGATCGACCCGCCGGACCTGGAGACGCTCTACAACGAGAGCTACCTGTACGCCCCCAGCGGCGAGTGGGAGGTGCAGGGCAAGATCCACATGACGCGTTTCGAGAAGGAGGAGTGGAAGGTCAGCCCGCACGAGACCTTCCGCGTGTTCGAGACGGGGATCGGGCGCATCGCCATTACCATCTGCTACGACGTGGAGTTCCCCGACCTGGCCCGCGCAGCGGCGCTGCGGGGTGCGAACATTTTGGTGGTGCCCAGCTGCACCGACGACCGGCAGGGCTTCCTGCGCGTGCGCTACTGCGCGGCGGCTCGGGCCATTGAGAACCAGATGTACGTCATCCACTCGGGCACGGTCGGCAGCCTGCCGAATATCCCGGCGGTGAGCCTGAATTACGGGCAGGCGTCCATCCTCACCCCATCGGACTTCGGCTTCGGCCGCGACGGAATTTTGGCCGAGGGCATCGCCAACCAGGAGTCGATGATCCTGGCCGACCTGGACATGGACCTGATCGAGCAGAGCCGGTCGGCCGGCACGGTGCTGCCGCTGCGCGACGCCCGCTCGGCCAAAGACATTAAAGAGCACACCGAGGTGATCGAGCTGTGAGCGCCACGCCGCCCGATTCGACGGGTGCCGACCCGCCGCTGCCGCGCTCGCCGCTCAACTCGGCGGTACACGTGCTGCCGCCCGGCGACACGCCAACTCTCGCGGGGGTCTACATCCGCCACACCGCGGTACGCGACTTCGCCCGCATCGCCACGATGTGCCGCGCCATTTACCCCGAAGAGACCGCATGGAGTCCGGCCACGCTCATGCGGCAGCTCGAAACCTTCGCCCGCGGGCAGATCGTCGCCTGCGACGCCGCGACTGACCGGGTGATCGGCTCGGCCTCGTCGCTGGTGGTGCACTGGAGCGACTACGGCACGAAGCATACCTGGCGCGAGATCACCGGCAACGGCACCTTCATCACCCACGACTCGGCGGCCACCACGCTCTACGGGGCCGACGTCATGGTCGACCCCGCGGCCCAGGGGCGCGGGGTGGGCAAGCTGATCTACGCCGCCCGCCGGCAGATCTGCCGCGACCTGAACCTCGCCCGCATCCGCGCGATGGCCCGGCTGCAGGGCTACCACGCGGTGGCCGACCGCATGGGCCCGGAGGACTACGCGGCGGGAATCCACGACGGCCGCTGGGGCGACCCGACGCTGAGTTTCCAGATGAAGCAGGGCTTCAAGATCCTGGCCACGTGCAGCGACTACCTGGTGAACGACCCGCTGAGCATGGGTCACGCGGCGATGATCGAGTGGATCAACGACGAGTACGACGCGGAGCTGGGGTGATTGGCGGAAACATCGTTCACGGGGCGGCGGGGTCCGCCCTTCTGCGTGCGGTGTCCTTCAGCGCGTTGCCCTTGGCGTGCGACGTTCACCCTCCCCACCGCCAGAGGGGCGGACCCCGCCGCCCCGCGAAAGGTGTCACAGCGGCGATCGCCCCACGAGGTGCCGATTCTTGGTCAGCGCGGGTCGTGAGGTCGAGTCGCCCGTTGCGCAGCGGTGCGCAGCAACTGCCGGAATCGCGAGGCCGAGGCACCTCTCGGGTGCCACGGCCTTCAGGCCGTGCCTGCGTGACCACGGCATAGAGAACCCCGCACGGCCTGAAGGCCGTGGCACCCGAATGGGCGAGACATGTTGCAGGCTCGCGGTTCGCGATCGGGCTGGCACCCGCCTTGCGTTGTTCCCGTCGTGAACACGCTCAACGACACGCTTAACGACACCCCGACCCGCTTCGACTGGCTGAATCTCGCTCGCGAAAACGCGAGCGTGTGCGGCGACGACCCCGCCGACCTGGGCCGCGCCATCGTCCGCCTGGCCACCCTCGCCGCCGCGGCCCACCGCCACGCGTTGCTCGACGAGCCGGCCCGCACAATCGCCTCCGCCCCCATCGGAGCCGCCCGGTGAACTACGGCCTGTACCTCTCTGCCGGCGGCGCGCTGACCAACAGCTACCGCCAGGACGTGCTGGCCAACAACCTGGCCAACGTCAACACCGTGGGCTTCAAGCCCGATCTGCCCTCGCTGCAGGCCCGCTCGCCCGAGTCGGCCGAGCGTGACGCGCCGCTGTCCACCAGCCAGCAGCTGCTGGACCGCCTGGGCGGCGGGGTGCTCGCCGGCCCGCAGCACACGACCTTCTCGGTGGGTCCGGCCCAGCCCACCGGCCGCGACCTGGACGCCGCGCTGACCGGCAAGAACGAGTTCTTCGCCGTGTCGGCGACCGACCCCGCCACCGGCCAGCCCGCCACCCGCCTCACCCGAGACGGCCGCTTCAACGTCGGCGTCGATGGGCGCCTGGTCACCATGACCGGCCACACCGTGCTGGGCCCCGACGACCAGCCCATCAACGCTGCGCCCGGCGTGCCCGTCACGCTGACCGACGACGGCCGCGTCGTGCAGGAGGGTACCGACGTGGGCCGCATCCAGATCACCGCCGTCAGCGACCTGGCCGGGCTCGAAAAGGCCGGTGCCAACCTGTTTGCCTTCAGGGGCGATGACGTCCGCGTGCCCGCCGACCGCCCGCAGATGAAGGTCGGTGCGCTGGAAGGCTCGGCCACCAACGCCATCGGCACCATGATGGCGATCATGCGGGCCACCAAATCGGCGACCGGCAACGCCAACCTGATCAAGTACCACGACCAGATGATGGACCGGGCGATTAATACGCTCGGCCGTGTCGGCTGACCGACGCGGCCGAAAAGTGCAAATCGCAAAGTGAAAAGCGCAAATTGAACCACGACGCCGCCCCCTCCGATTTGCGCTTTGCGCTTTTCACTCTGCGCTTTCGGCCCATCCGAAGACCCGACCAAGAACACCCCGCGAGAATGCACCCATGGCAACTCTGGCCCTCCACTCCGCCGCCACCGGCCTCAACGCCCTGTCCACCGAGCTGGACATCATCTCCAACAACCTGGCGAACGTGAACACCACCGCGTTCAAGACTCAGCGGGCGAACTTTGAAGACCTGATGTACCAGCACAAGAAGCAGCCGGGCGTCGAGAACGCCAACGGCGACCACAACCCCGCAGGCCTTCAGGTGGGCCTGGGCACGCAGATCAGCAACACGCAGTACGACTTCTCCGCCGGGTCGGCCCTGCCCACCGGCCGCGAGCTGGACGTGTACATCGAGGGTGACGGCTTCTTCGAGGTCGGCCTGCTGAGCGAAGAGGGCGGCGGCGTGGGCTACACCCGGGCCGGCAACCTCTTTGCCAACCGCGACGGCGAGCTGGTGGTGGGAAACAGCCAGGGCGCACGGCTGGAGCCGTCCATCACGGTCCCCGCCGGCACCCGGGCCATCAGCATCGCGGCAGACGGCACCATCGCGGCCACCGCCGAAGACGGATCGAGCAGCGACGTGGGCCAGCTGACGCTCTCGACCTTCGTCAACCGCGAGGGGCTCAAATCCGTCGGCGGCAACATGTACGTGCCGACCGAGGCCAGCGGCCCGCCCATCCAGGGCGTGCCGGGCGAGGGCAGCCTGGGCACCGTGCTGCAGGGGCACCTGGAGAACAGCAACGTGGACCCGGTGACCGAGCTGGTGTCGCTCATCAAGACCCAGCGGGCGTTTGAGATGAACAGCCAGAGCATCGAGGCCGCCGACGAGGTCCTCCAGGCCGTCGGCCGGCTCGGCCGCTAGCGGCCTCGGTCGCCGCGCTCGGCAGATCCGGCGGCCGGATCCGACTCGCTTGGCGAATCGCTGCGCGATGTGTGTTCTCTTCTTCGAAACTGGTTTGGGTTTTTTGGCATGCGTTACCTGGTCTTACTCTTCGTCCTGGCCCTGCTGGCGGTTGGAGCGGTTGGGGTTCGCGCCGATTCCGTTCAGCTGCATTCGCAGGCGGTCGTGGGCGGCTCTGAGATCACGCTGGGCGACGTGGCGGAGCTGGACGGGCCCACGGCACGCACGCTGGGATCGCTGGTGGTGGGGCGCTTCCCCGGGTCGGCGACCGAGGTGACGGTGACCTTCGACACCGTGCACCGCCATATGGAGGCTGCGGCGGTCAACCTGGCCGCGCTGGCCGTGCGGGGCGCCCGCTCGTGCCGCGTGGTGAACGCGGCGGCGGACGACGTGACGACGCCCGCCCCGGCCGCGCTTCCCGTGCCGGTGCCCGCCGTGGTTGCAGCGCCGGCGACGCCAACGGTCTCACCGGACGCGGTTGCGGTCCCCACGGTGTCGCAGCGCATCACCGACCAGCTGGAACGCCTGACCGCCGCCGACCCCGACGCACTCGCGGTGACCTTCCGCGGCGATGCCGATGTGGCCGCGTGGCTCAACGGGCCGGCCCCCGCGGGCGACGTGGAGATCACCCTCGAAAGCCGCACCGGGCTGGGCCGCGTGCCGGTGCGGGTGCGCCGGTTCGCCGACGACGGGCGGGTGCACGAAGCCCGGCTGACCGCCGACGTGGTGCAGCGGGTGGGCGTGGTGGTGGTCACCGCGCCGATCCGACGCGGCGACCGGTTCACCGTGCAGAACGTGGCGGTGCAGGCCGTCGATCTCGACCGCGGACACGGCACGCCGGTGGTCGACCTGAACGACGTGCTGGGCCGGGCTGCCTCGGCTGCGCTGCGCGTCGGCACGCCGGTCATCGACCGCCACCTGGCTCCCGACGTGCTGGTGAAACGCGGCGACCTGGTCACCGTCACCGTGCGTCGTGGCCGCCTGAGCATCCGCACCGTGGGCCGCGCCACCGAAGACGGCGAGCGGAACACCATCATCGCCCTGCGCAACGACGCCACCCGCGAGCAGTTCTACGCCACCGTCACCGGCCCGCGCCGGGCCGCCATCGAAGCCGACGACACCGCCCCACGCTGACCAACCACCCCGCGAAAAGTCTTCGCCTGAAGACACCCCGCATGTCTATCCCCTGCACAACGCCATGAAGCACCTCCCACCGTTCGCGCTTACGACTGCCCTGCTGCTCGCCGTGGGGCCCGCGGTCTCGGCGGCCGGCCAGGAGCTCTCCTCGTCGCTGTACGAGACCGGCGACACCACCTTCGCCGACCCGTTCGCCGACCCGGTGTTCGACGCCGGTGCCCCGTTGAGCGCCGGTCGCCAATCCGACCGCCGGCAGCTCTCGCCCGCGATCGCCGCCGCCAGCTTCACCGCCGTCGTCGCACCCGAGCCCCAGACCTTCGCCGTGCACGACCTGGTCAGCATCATCATCCGCGAAGAGACCCGCACCGCCTTCAGCAGCTCGCTCGAAACCGAAAAAGAGAGCCGGCACGAGGCCGAGGTCGCCGAGTTCCCCCGGCTGACCCTCAGCGACCTGCTGGACACCACGTTGGTGCCCAACACCTTCCCCGACGGCACCGTGAAGCTGGACCTCGAAGCCAGCCGCGAGTTCACCGGCGAAGGCGACTACAGCAACCGCCAGACGATGAGCGCCCGGATTCAGGCGACCATCCTGGACGTGAAGCCCAACGGCACCGTCGTGCTCGAAGCCAGAAAGGCCGTCCGCAGCGACCACGAGGCGTACACGCTGGTCGCGATCGGCGTGTGCCGGGTCGATGACATCACTGCCGACAACACGATCCTGAGCACGCAGCTGGCCGACCTGTTTGTCGAGAAGCAGCACGAGGGGTATCTGAAGAAGGCATCGGAGAAGGGGCCGCTGACGAACCTCTTCGACTGGCTCCTTCCCTTGTAAGCGGCTCGGCGCCACCTCCGCGTCCCGCAAAGCCGGGACGCGGAGGTGCCTTCTCGACCGCTTGGGCCCGGACGGGCCGATCGTGGGCGACGCGCGTCTTCTCCCCGTATCAGCTTGTAGGGGCGGGTTTCAAACCCGCCCGCGTTGCCCCGACGGTTGTCGTCACATGAACTTTGCCGACCTGCATCAGCACGCCAGAGCGGTCCTCAACCCCCGCCGCCTGTCCGCTTTTGCCGAGGCCGCCGGCGTCGGCGCCGCGCTGCTGACCGACGCCGGCCGCGTCTACGTGGGGTGTGCATCGACACCCACTGCAGCATGGGCTTCTGCGCCGAGCACGCGGCCGCCGCGGCGATGATCACGGCGGGCGAACACCGCGTGGTCATGATGATCGCGGTCAACTGGGACGGCCGGGTACTCCCCCCGTGCGGCCGGTGCCGCGAGTTCATCAGTCAGCTGCACGACGACAACCTGGACGCCGAGGTGCGGGTGGCGGACGACACGGTGGTGCGGCTGCGGGAGCTGCTGCCGCACGACTGGCGGGCGGTGGCGGAGGGTTGAGGTGTAGGAACAGGTTTGACCCCAACACGCCCCCCAACTCGCCCCCGGATTTCGTAGGGTGGGTCAAGGCTCGGCGGACCCACCGTTGTGCGACGTCGGTGGGCCTTCGGCGTTACGTCTCAGGTGTGCGCAGGCCGCGGCGCGGTGGGTCCGGCGGCCTCGACCCACCCTACGAAGTCGGACCGCGTCGCATATCGATTGTCTTTCGCCAAGGCACCGCTCTCACTTCCGCTTGCGTTCCGCTGCCTTTCTCCGTGGCCTTCGTGGTTTCCGTGAACTCCGTGGTCCGCGTGAGCGGTGCCTTGCAGCCCGTTGGGCAAGACGTGGAGGCGCAGCCATGATGGCCATCAGGGTTCTCTCAGCGGGCCGACGCAATCCACCCATCATGCCTTGCATCCTGCGATCCCGCGTTTGAAGGGGCCGCGGGCGCCCGGGTCGATCGGGACGCGCGGGCGGGTTTGAAATCCGCCCGTGCAAGAAGCGGACGGGCGGCGATCCGTGTTCAGGCCGGGGTGGCGGGCGTTTCGGCGTCGGGGTGAGCGGAGGCACGGGCGTTGCGAAACCCACGGCATGAACCAGCCGTTCCGCCCGTTTGTCATCGTCCTTGCGCTACTGTCGGCGCTTCTTGCGCCCGGCGTGGCCCACGCCCTCGAACTGGGCGCGATTGTGCGCATCAAGGGGTCGGAAACCTCGACCCTGGTGGGCATGGGCCTGGTGGTGGGGCTGAACAAGACCGGCGACGGCGGCGACTTCGCCCCGGCGCACCGGCCGATGGTGGAGGTGGTGTCGAAACTGATCGATGATCAGACGTCGCTCCGCGACCTGGAGGACAGCAACTCGGTGGCGCTGGTGATGGTGGAGGCGACGGTGCCGGCCGAGGGCGTGCGCGAGGGCGACCTGCTGGACGTCAGCGTGGCGACGGTGGGGCCGGCCAAGAGCCTGGAGGGGGGGCGGCTGTTCCTGGTGCCGATGGTGGGCGAGCACAAGGACTCGGACGTGATGGCGCTGGCCCGCGGGGCGCTGTCGATCGCCGATGACGACAATCCGACGACGGCGGTGGTGAAGGGCGGGGCGAAGATGACGCGGTCGGTGCGGGCGAAGTTCATGGACGACCGGGGGTACGTGCAGCTGGTGCTGAACCAGGCGAACGCGTCGTGGACGACGAGCAGCAACGTGGCGGCGCTGATCAACGGGCTGGTGAGCCCCGACGGGCCGGACGTGGCGCGGGCGGTGGACGCGAAGAACGTGTTTATCCGCGTGCCGGAGTACGAGAGGGCCAATCCGGCGTCGTTCATCGCGAACGTGCTGAAGGCGTACATCGACGGCACGCAGGTGAGCGGCGCGGCGCGGGTGGTGATCAACGAGCGCACGGGCACGATCGTGATGAGCGGGGGCGTGGAGATCAGCCCGACGATCATCAGCCACGAGGGGCTGACCATCACGATGCTGCAGCCCCAGCCGCCTGCAGAGGAGGCCGAGCCGACGCTGGTGAGCGAGGAGTTCATCGCGCTGGATCCGGGCCAGCGCGGGGGAGCGCAGCTGAGCGACCTGCTGGCCGCGTTCAACCAGCTGAAGGTGCCGGCCCAGGACCGCATCGACATCATCCGCCAGATGAAGGACGCGGGCCAGCTGCACGCGCAGCTCGTCGAGCAGTAACGCGTTCGCTCTGTCTGACCGGGCGGCTGCCGCCCAATCAGACAAAGCGAGCGGGCTACGCCCGCACTCGATGCTTTGGCGGCGGCCGCCGCCGGTCGCGGGGTGGGGTGAGTTCGCGCGGTTCGCCGAGTGGTTCCGCCCAACCGGTTTTTGGCCTTGGACCCCGCCGCGGTCATTGCACCAGTGCCATCTGCGGCAATGGCTCCAGGGTCCGACTCCCTTTTCGGCTTTGCGAAAAGGGAGTTGGACCCGTCTGGACAGTCACCCGCGGCCCGACCCCTCTGGCACCCGCCTTGCGTGTGCTTCCTCTCATGATCGCGATCAACCCCCTCTCCACGAAAATCCCCGCGGCCACCGCGCCGTTTCCGCGCGGGGCTGCGCAGGCGACGGCCGACTTTGCCGGCCTGCTGGACACCGCCCGTGAGCTGGACGCGGTCGCCCAGGACCGCGCCCGCACCGCGGCGAATCAGCTGGTGGCGACGGCATTGGTGCAGCCCATCCTCGAAGAGATGCGGAGCAGCCCTTTCAAGAGCAAGCTGTTCCACGGCGGGCGGGGCGAAGAAGTTTTCGGCCAGCAGCTGGACACGGTGCTGGCCGAACGCATCGCATCGGCGCCGGGCTTCGGGCCCGGGGCGGCGGTGGCGGCGCGGCTGACCGGCGGCCCGGTCGCGGGCAGGGGAGTGAACGTCCGTGGATAAGCTCGCCGTGAAAGACCTGTTTTTGCTGGAGGACGCGCTGAAGGCGCTGCTCGATGACCAGCGTGCGCTGGCGGGGCTGCTGGAGAAACAGCGTGTGGCATTGGCCGCCGGCGACGCGGCAGCCCTGGCGGACCTGTGCCGACGCGAGAAGGAGGCGGTCGACCGCATCCAGGCCGTGGAGCGTGGGCGGCGGACGCTGATGGAGAACCTGAAGACCTCATTGGTCAGGCCGGGGGCGGGGGCCGAGCCCTGGTCGCTGGCGACGCTGGCCCAGTGCGTGCCCGAGCCCGTCCGCACGCGGCTGACCGTGCGGCGGGCCGAGCTGGTGCAGGTGATGACCCGCAACCAGAAGCACGCGGCGACGGTGCGCAGCGCGAGCGAGCGGCTGCTGCAGCACGTGGGCGGATTGATCAGCACGCTGGGCAGCGCCGCGCAGGGCGGCGCGGCCTACGGGCAGAGCGGCCGGTTGACCGCGGCGCCGGTGCGCCTGAGCACCCTGAACCTTAGTGCGTAGGCGTTGACTTCTTTTCTCTCTTCTTTCCTGAACCCCAACCCCTGAACCCTAAACCCTTCCCAACCCATGGGCCTCACCAACTCCCTCCACATCGGCCGCACGGGCCTGCTGACGCACCAGACCGGCATCGAGGTCACGGGTAACAACCTGGCCAACGTGGCGACGGCGGGCTACAAGCGGCAGCGTGTGGACCTGGCGGCGTTGGGCGACCGCCGCCTGGGCAGTGGCCTGGTGGGGACCGGGGTGGGGATCGATTCGATCACCCGGCAGGTGAGCGAGGCGGTGGAGTCGCGGCTGCGTTCGGCGATCGCCGACCAGGGCGGGTCGGCGGTGCTGCAGGGCCGGCTGGAGCGGCTGGAAGCGCTGCAGAACGAGCTGAGCGGGAACGACCTTTCGACCGCGCTCGACGGCTACTTCGACGCGTGGTCGCAGCTGGGGACCAACCCGCAGGACCCGGCGCTGCGGGGGCTGGTGGTCAGCGAGGGCGTCTCGCTGGCGGGCTTCGTGCAGGACCTGCGGGCGGGCTACGGCGGGCTGGAAACCGAGTCGTCCGGTCTGCTGGCCGAGGGCGTGGATGCGGCGAACCAGTTGTTGAACCAGATCGAGGGGGTGAACGCGTCGATCCGCACCCAGGAGGGCGGCTCGGGGGCGGAGGCCGGCGCGTTGCGCGACCGGCGCGACGGGCTGCTGGCCGAGCTGGCGCAGCACGTCGAGATCGACGTGAACGAGCTGCCCGACGGCGAGGTGGACGTGTTTGTGGGCACCATCCCGGTGATGCTCGAGGGACGCTCGCGCGGGCTGGAGCTGCGCACGCAGACCGTCGACGGCGTGGAGGCCGTCGAGCTGGCGACGGTGACCGACGGCACGCGGATCGACCCGGGCCGCGGCGAAATCGCCGCGCACCTGGCTTTTGCCAACGGCGGGCTGGCCGACGCCACGCAGGGACTGGACGAGCTGGCGGGGCAGCTGATCTTCCAGACCAACCGCATCCACAGCCAGAGCCAGGGGCTCACGCCCGCGTCGTCGTACGTGGGCGCCTATGCGGTCGACGACGCCGACGCGGCGTTGAGCGACGCCGGGGCCAGCGGGCTGGATTTTGCGCCCAACCACGGCTCGTTTCAGGTGCACGTGTCGTCCGGCAACGGCACGCCGCGCCAGACCACACGGATCGAGCTGGATCTGGACGGCCTGGGTGGGCCCGACACGACGCTGAACGGGCTGGTGACGCAGCTGAACGCGGTCGACGGGCTGACCGCGGCGGTGGACGCGACGGGCCGGCTGACGCTGAACGGCGACACAGCCGGCACGGGCATCTCGTTTTCGGACGACAGCTCGGGGGTGCTGGCGGCGCTGGGCATCCACGGCTTCTTCTCCGGGTCCGACGCCGCCGACATCGCGGTGGCCGATGCGGTGGCGGCCGACAGCAACCGGCTGGCCGCCGCGCGGGGCCACCTGGACGGCGACAACCGCGGCGCGCTGGCCGCGGCGGGCCTGCGCGACGCAGGATTGACCGAGCTGGACGGCCGGTCGATCGCCCAGACCTGGGGCGACCGCGTGGCCCGGGACGCCGCCGAGCTCTATCGCGTGCGCGACAGCCGGGCGGCGGCGACCGTGGTGGCCGACAACCTGCGCAGCCAGCAGTCTGCGGTAAGCGGGGTGAACGCCGACGAAGAGACGATCAACCTGCTGCAGTACCAGCGGGCCTACCAGGCGAGTGCGCGTTATTTGACGGTGGTGGACGAGATGATGCAGACGCTGTTGCGAGTGATTTGACCGTTGACCGCGGCGCGCTGCCGTGGTGTGTGCTCCGCCGCGGCGGGGCCCTGAAAAAGTGCCAGGTGCCAGGTGTTAGGTCTTAGGAAGACGCGGCCGGTAAGCAACAACGCAGGCAACTCGGGTTCGAATGCCTTGGCTAACACCCAGGACCTAACACCTAACACCTAACACCTACGTGAGTCGCTCTCGAACCCGACGACTCAGAACACGCCATGTCCCAGATCTCCTCCTTCACCCGCACCAGCTCGCTGCAGAACTACAGCAACCAGCTGTCGCGTCTGCAGGCCACGCAGCGCGAGCTGCAATCGTCCGAGCAGCAGATCTCGACCGGCCGCGCGGCGGAGCGGCCGTCGGACGCGCCCGACCGGGCGGCGTCGATCCTCGCGTTGCAGTCCACGCTGCGGGCCCGCGGCCAGGAGAGCCGCAACGCCGGCTCGGCGGTGGCCACGCTGGACGCGGCGGACGCGGCGCTGGGCGAAGCCACCACGATCCTGATCGAGGCCCGCGACACGGCAAGCAGTCAGGTGGGGGTGGGGTCGGATTCGGCCACGCGGGAGGCGCAGGCCGCGGTGATTGACGCGCAGGTGGATGCGTTGCTGAACCTGGCCAACACGCAGAGCAACCGGCTGTCGGTTTTCGGTGGAAACGGCGGGGCTGAAGCCGGGGGGCGGGTCTTTGAGCGCTTCCTGGGCGGGGTCCGCTACGTGGGCGGGCGTGAGAACCTGGCCGCCGACCTGGGCGGGGCCGACGCGCAGCGCTTCAACGAGAACGGGTCCGACGCCTTCGGCGCGCTGTCGGCGCGGGTGCGCTCGACCCGCGATCTGGCGCCGACGCTGACCGGCGCCACGGCGTTGGCCGATCTCGGTGGGCCACGCGGTCCGCTGGCCGGCGTGTCCGAAAACGGCACCCTGCGGGTGCAGGTGAACGGCACCGACGTGGCGGTGGACCTGAAGTACGCCGCGACGCTCAACGACGTGACCGCCCGGGTCAACGCGGCCATCGATTCGGTCGCACCGGGCGCCGGGGCGTTGACGCTGGGGTCCGCGGGCCTGGAACTGACCGGGGCGGGCGTCAACACGGTCACGCTGCGGGACGCGGTGGACGGCGGCACGGCGGCCACGCTGGGCGTGGACGGGCTGACCAGCAGCGGGGGCGCGGCGTCGGCAGGTTCTGCGCTCTCCCGCGGGCTGACCGCGCAGACGGCGCTGGCCGACCTGGGGGTGGGGATCGATCTGACCTCGGGCGTGCGCGTCACGCAGGGCGGCAACGTGGTAGACGTGGGCCTGTCGGCCGCGACCACGGTTCAGGACCTGCAGAACGCGTTCGAGCGGCTGGAACTGGGGGTCCGACTGGACGTCAACCCCGACAGCCGGGGGTTGAATCTGGTCAGCGAGGTGGCGGGGCTGGAGCTGTCGGTGGGTGAAAACGGCGGCACAACCGCGACCGATCTGGGCATCCGCAGCTTCGGGTTGGGTACCCGGCTGGACGACTTCAACCACGGCTCGGGGGTGCCGGCGGTGGCCGCGGGTGACGACCTGAGCGTGTCGCTGCACGACGGGACCGCGTTCACCGTCGATTTGTTCGGGGCCGAGACCGTGGCGGATGTGGTGACCCGCATGCAGGCCGCGGCCGCGGCCGCGGGGGTGGCCGCAGCCGACTTCGCCGTGGGCCTGGCCACCACCGGCAACGGGCTGACGGTGACCGACAACACCGCGGGGCCCGGGGCGTTCGCCATCGCGGACGTGGACCCGTCGACGGCGGCCACGCGGCTGGGGCTGGCCGGTGACGTGGGTGCGGCCAGCACGCTGGACGGCGAAGACCGCGCGACGGTCCGCGTCGAGAATGCTTTCACCCACCTGAACGATCTGCGCACCGCGCTCGAAACCGACTCCACCGCTGGCATCACGCTTGCGGGGGATCAGCTGGAGACCGACATCGCGTCGACCATCAAGTCCCGCGGCGCCGTGGGCGTCCAGGCGCAGCGCCTCGAAGAGGCCCGCCAGCGCTACGGCCAGCAGGCCGCCCAGGAGCAGACCGTGCTTTCCGACCTTCAGGATGCCGACCTCGTGGAAGTGCTCTCGCGCTACCAGCAGCTGCAGATCCAGCTGCAGGCTTCGCTGCAGGTCGCGTCGCAGGCGCAGCGGCAGAGCCTGCTGGACTACCTCTGAGCACGTTTGAAGTCTGAAGTAAAGATCCCGCCCGAATGAACGCGTCGCGCAAAGACGACGCACCCGACCGACCCCGACCGACCGATTGACCCCGACGCAGGACGCACCTCACGCCACCAGGATGACCACCATGAACATTGAAACCACCCGCTTTGGCACCGTGACCGTCGCCGACGACCGCGTGATCGCTTTCCCCAAGGGCCTGCTGGGCTTCCCCGCCCGCACCCGCTTTGTGCTGATCGAGTCGGCCGACGAGTCGTCGGCCGAGCTGGCGAAGAGCGACCGCTATTTCTGGTGGCTGCAGTCGGTGGACCAGCCGGGCCTGGCCTTCGTGGTGACCGATCCGAGCTTGTTCGTCGGCAACTACAGCGTGCCCGTTCACGCCGAACAGCTCGCGGCCCTGGGCGTGGCCTCGCTGGAGGAGGCCCAGGTCTTTGTCATCGTGAACAAGATCGACCACACCCTGACCGGCAACCTGCAGGGCCCGCTGGTGATCAACGTCCGCGACCGCCGGGGCGAGCAGCTGGTGCTGAGCGACCGGCGCTTCACCACCCGGGTGCCGCTGATGGAGTTGGGTGCGACGCCCGCCCCGGTGGTGAAGACGACGTCGGCGGTGGGCCGGGCTTCGGCCGCATCGCGGAGCAAGAAGGCGTCCGCTGCGGTGGCTTGAACTGTTTTTTGCGGACGGGCAAGGATGCCCGTCTTTGAATAGCCCACGGAAGGAGCTACCCCATGCTTGTCCTCTCGCGTACGCGCGACGAAACCATCATGATCGGCGACGACGTCGAGATCACCGTCGTGGATGTCCGCGGCGACAAGGTGCGGCTGGGCATCAACGCCCCCCGCACCATCCAGGTCCATCGCAAAGAGGTTTACGACGCGATCAAGCGTGAAAACGCCGCGGCCGCCGAGGCCGGCATCGACGACCTGAAAGGCATCGACGCCCAGGCCCGCCGCGACCGACCCCGCGCCGAAGGCTGACCGCGACTCTTGGTCGTTTCCCGTACCGCCCCTGTGGTGTGAAGGTTCCGCGGCCCCGTCCCCCGTCCTCGCCGGTCCGCCGGCCGCCCCGAACGAGAGGTCCGCCCGTGTCACGGATCAACACCAACGTATCGTCGCTCATCGCCCAGCGCAACCTGTCGGGCACCACCAGCAGCCTGAACGAGAGCCTCAAGCGGCTGAGCACCGGGCTGAAGATCAACCGCGGCGCCGACGACCCGTCGGGGCTGATCGTCAGTGAACGGCTGCGAAGCGAGATCGAGGGCGTGAATCAGGCGATCGAGAACGCCGAGCGGGCCACGAACGTGATCGCCACGACCGAGGGGGCGCTGGCCGAGATCAACACCCTGCTGACCAGCATCAAGTCGCTGACCATCGAGGCGGCGAACACCGGCGCGTTTTCGCCCGCGGAGATCGAAGCCAACCAGTTGGAGATCGATTCGGCGGTGGAGGCGATCACGCGGATCAGCAACACCACCAGCTTCGCGGGGTTGAAGCTGCTCAATGGATCGCTGGACTACCTGACCTCGGGCGTGACCGCGAGCCAGATCACCGACGTGGACGTGTTCGGGGCCAACTTCGGCTTGGAAGACCACATCGGGGTCACCGTGCAGGTCACCGCGTCGGCGGAGCTGGGCGGGCTGTTTCTCTCGGGCAACACGGTGGGCGCCCCCGGCGCGCTGCTGTCGAGCGTGAGCTTCGAGGTGCAGGGCGTCGAGGGCGTGCAGGCGTTCAGCTTTGCCAGCGGCACGCCGCTGTCGGCCGTCGCGGCGGCGGTGAACTCGGTCAGCGACGCCACCGGCGTGCAGGCCCGCCTGGTGTCGGCCGGCAACCCGACCTCGGGGCTGGTGTTCCAGACCGACGACTTCGGCAGCGACGCCTTCGTGTCGGTACGCCGGCTCGGAGGCGGGGGCGACTTCTTCCAGACCTACGACGAGCAGGACGGCGTGTCGGTGGCCCGCGACGAGGGGGCCAACGTGCAGGGGCTCATCAACGGCAACCCCGCCCTGGGCGACGGTCTGGAGCTGAAGATCAACAATCCGTCGCTGAATATCGCGGTCACCCTCGACACGGACGCCGCCCAGTCCACCGCCGCCGCATACGCCTTCGACCTCACCGGCGGCGGTGCGGACTTCCAGATCGGCCCGCAGGTCAACAGCCTGCAGCAAGTGGGCTTCGGCATCCAGAGCTTCGCGGCCAGCAACCTGGGCACCACCCGGCTGGGCTTCTTGAACACGATTGTCACCGGCGGCGACAACTCGCTGGTGGCCGGCCGGGCCCGCGAGGCGGGCGCCATCATCGACGAGTCGATCACCCAGGTCAGCAGCCTGCGCGGCCGTCTGGGCGCGTTCGAACGCAACACCCTGCAGACCGCGGTGCGTTCCACCTCGATCGCGCGGGAGAACCTGACCGCGGCTGAGAGCCAGATCCGTGACACCGACTTCGCCGCGGAAACCGCGGCCCTGACCCGAGCCCAGGTGCTGCAGCAGGCGGGCACGCAGACGCTGGGGCTGGCGAACAACAACGCGCAGAACGTGCTTTCCTTGTTGCAATAGCCGGCGAAGCCGACTCGGGAGGGCGAACCTTCCGGTGAGCCGGCGTCGGCCATCGACGATCCCGCCGGGCGTGGGGGCGTGAACCGGCGGCCCGGTTCACGCCCCCACGCCCGGCGGGAAGGCCCATGACGCGATCGCAGCCCGGGTGGGTAGAATAAATAGAGGCACCCTTACGCTCAATGTGCCGCCAAGTTTGCGGTGCGGATAGCGATGGCTGAGGTGCCGACGGCGGTCGGGCGAGGTGTCCGCTACTGGATCGCCCCGGACGGAGCCTTTGTGGCCGTGCCGCCGAAGGCATCTCACTCGCTTCTGATCAAAGAGCTGATCGCCGAGTCAACGCCTGCCCTCCGTACCGACGTGATGTTTCAGTCCGACCCGGAAGCCAGGGCGTTGATCGCAGGATGGACCCCAGTGAAGATCGGCCCCGCGGAGGCCAGGGCCGAGGTGTATTTCGGAAACGGGAAACGCCGGATGCAAGCGTGGGCGAGTTGTTTGATCATGGGTTGAAAAGTGCGGAGTTCAACGTTCGAAGTACCAAGTCGCGGTTCAGGCGGGTTGCGGCGACTTCAGGTTCAGAAAGTTCGCCAGCAGCTGCGGCCCCTCTTCGGTCAGGAAGCTCTCGGGGTGGAACTGCACGCCCTCCAGCGGGGCGTCGCGACCCGGGCCGAATGCGCCGGGTTTGGCACGCAGGCCCATCACCACTTCTTCGCCGTCGTCGTCGCACCAAGCCGATTTGGTGAAGCGATCGTGATCGAAGCTGTCGGTCCGAATGACCAGGCTGTGGTACCGCGTCGCGATGAAAGGGTTGCTGAGGCCGGCGAACAGGCCCGTGCCGTCGTGGTGGATGGGGCTGGTCTTGCCGTGCATCAGCTTCACGTGACGCTCGACGGTCATGCCGAACTTGTGCCCGATGGACTGGTGACCCAGGCACACCCCCAAGAGCGGCACGCGGCCGGCGAAGGCGTCGATGATGTCGCACGACACGCCGGCCTCGTGGGGCGTGCAGGGTCCGGGCGAGACGATGATGCGCTCGGGGGCGAGTGCTTCGGCCTCGGTAACGGTAATCTTGTCGTTGCGGACCACCTGCAGGTCGAGCGCGGGATCGATCTCGCCCAGGCGTTGGACGAGGTTGTAGGTGAAGGAATCGTAGTTGTCGATCAGCAATATCATGACGGGCTCGGGCGGGGCGAGGCTCGGGCGGAAACCTACCGCCGCGACACCCCGCAGAGGTGGGTCGCAGCGTCGCCCGCCTGGGGGGTGGGCCAAGACTCAGTTTACGTATCGCTTCGCTTCTTGGCAGGAAACTTGGATAGTTGACTTGATTCAGGTGATCTCGTCTGATTTCTTCGATTCAACCTGAGGGCTTGGGTGATGGTGTCGCTGAGCCGTCGTTGGCCGGCATCGGTACCGTCGTTCGTGGTGCAGGTTGGTTCCCTTGCAGGTGCCGCGTTCGTGAAAATTATTTCTCAAAAACTTGCCTTTTCGTTACGTGCAATTTTACACGGCACCGCGTTGTTGGCTTGCTCCGTCTGAGTCGATTTGTCCAATCGGCATCGCCGTCGGTTGCGAAGTTTCATTCTGAGCGTTTCCGCAAGCGGCTCAGAACTTGAACCCGCCCAGGTCCAGCGGTGCGGTGTCGTCCCACACGAAGTCCCCAAGCGGGTGGGCCATGAGGTGCGTCGCGGGTTCGGTGACCACGGACTGCGTCTGGGCGGCGTGCATGTTGACCAGCGTGGTGACGTTGGGAACGGTGCGGAACCCGGCGCGGGCGTAGAGCGGGGCGGTGCCGAACAGCACCGCCGCGTGGGCGCGGGCGTCGCGGGCCTCGGTCAGCGCGGCCTGCACAAGCGCGGCCGCGATGCCTCGGCGTCGGCAGTCGGGGTGGACGGCGACCTCGGCCAGACCGATGGCATCGAAGCGGCGCTCGCCCAGTCGCATGGCGCGGTAAAGCACGGCGAGGTGCCCGGCCAGCCGGTCGCCCGCGTAGAGACAAAAGCGCGCGTGGTGGCGGTTCTGGAAGTAGCTGCGGCCGCCGAAGTCCGTCGGGAAACACGCTGCCAGCAGGCCGGCGATGTCGGCCTCGACGTGGGCGGGCAGGCGGAGTTCTTCGTGGCGGTTGATGTTCATGGGGATGACGGGAGGAGGGTGGGTACGCTCAATCGCTCGGCCGGCGGTTCTTTTCGCCCTGCGGGCGAACCACGGACAGGACGTCCGTGCCACTGTTTCGGAGGGTGCGCCGAATCGCGCCTTCCCCCGGAAATCTCTGGCGGTGGAGCGCGGATAAAGCATCCACGACGCGAGAACGGCCCGCAGGGCCGTGGCGGCCGAGAAGGCGGGGTCGCGTTTTGGCTCGGCAAAACGCGACCCCGGCGCCGAGCCGCCACCCGCGCTAGCGGACGTGGTTGAGTTTGTTCAGGCCGTTGTACGCCGCGATCTTGTAGGCCTCGGCGAGCGTGGGGTAGTTGAACACGTTGTTGACGAAGAACTCGGCCTCGCCGTTCAGGGCCATGACGGCCTGGCCGATGTGCACCAGCTCGGTGGCGCCGGTGCCGATGATGTGCACGCCCAGGAGCTTGTGGGTGTCCTGGTGAATGAGCATCTTGAGCATGCCGTGCTCGTCGCCGACGATCTTGCCGCGGGCGAGCTCTTTGTAGCGGGCGATGCCGGCTTCGTAGGGGATGCCCTCTTCGGTGAGCTGCTCCTCGGTCTTCCCGATCATGCTGATCTCGGGGATGGCGTAGATGCCGTACGGAAACAACTTGGTGTTGTAGTTGCCCACGTCCTGCCCGAAGGCGTGGCAGACCGCGCGGCGGCCCTGCTCCATGCTGGTGCTGGCCAGCGCGGGGAAGCCGATCACGTCGCCCGCGGCGTAGACGTGCTCGATGTTGGTCTGGTAGTCCTCGCTGACCTTCAGCCGCTCGCGGTCGTCGAAGCTGATGCCCACGTTGTCCAGGCCCAGCTTGCCGCAGACCCCCTGGCGGCCGACGGCGTAGAGCAGGGTCTCGGCCCGGAGCTTTTTGCCGCTTTCCAGCTCGGCCTGCACCAGCTCGTGCTTGCCGTCGCCGTTGTCGTCGGTGCCCTGAGCGTGTTCGACTTCGCTGATGCCTTTGACCTTTTCGCCCAGCCGCAGGGTGATGCCGCTTTGACGCATGAAGTATTGCAGCGCGCCGGCGATCTCCTGGTCGAGGAAGCCCAGCACCTGATGGCGTCCTTCCACGAGCGTGACGCGGACGCCGAGCGCCGACATGATGGTGGCGTACTCGGTGCCGATGACCCCGCCGCCGACCACGATCATGGTCTTGGGCAGGCGGTTGAGCTTCAGCAGCCCGTCGCTGGTCATGATGCTGGTGTCGTTGAACGGGATGCTCGCGGGCCGCGCGGGCTTGGTGCCCACGCAGACCAGGAACTTGTCGGCGGTGATCATCTCCGAGTCGCCGTCACGCTGGATCTGCAGCAGGTTGGGGCCTTCAAAATGGGCCGCTCCCCAGATCAGGTCGATGTGGTTGCGCTCGAACTGGTCGCGGATCAGGTCCCACTCGAAGCGGATGACGTTCTGGCTGGCCGCCATCAGGTCGGCGATGGTGATGGTTTTTTTAACCCGGTAGCTCTCGCCGAAAAGCCCCCGGCGGCTGCTGCCGGTGAGCTGCACCACGGCCTCGCGCAGCGTCTTGCTGGGGATGGTGCCGGTGTTGACCTGGGCGCCGCCGAGCACCGGCTGCTTCTCGATGATGGCGACCTTCTTGCCCAGCTTGGCGGCCTGGATGGCGCCCTTCTGCCCCGAGGGGCCGGTGCCGATGATGACGATGTCGTAGTGCTTCATGGGGGGCGTCCGGCGTGGTCGGCGGGGAGGCAGGTGGGCCGTGGCGGGGCCTGCGGGCAGGCATGGTCTCTGTCTCGAAAGGGCGGGTCGTCCGCCGACGCCCGAGCGATTTCGCGACGAAGACTAACTCATCGGGTGGCGGCGGGGTCTTCCGGGGCGCTTCGTGGGGCGGGGCCGATAAACACGGCCCGCGGCGCAGAAAAAGACCGCCCCGGGGGGGGCGGTCATCCTGCGCACGGTCGGCCCCGGGCTCAACCCTTCGCGGCGGCGTAGCGCTCACCGACGGCGGCCCAGTCGATCACGTCGAAGAAAGCCTTGATGTAGTCGGGCCGGCGGTTCTGGTAGTTCAGGTAGTAGGCGTGCTCCCACACGTCCAGTCCCAGAATCGGGTGGTGACCCACGCCGTGTCCCCCGAAGGCCTCGGGCATGAAGGTGGTGTCCTGGTTGGCGGTCGAGCACACGTGCAGCGTGCCCGACGGGTTCACGCAAAGCCACGCCCAGCCCGAGCCGAAGCGGGTGGCGGCGGCTTCGGTAAAGTCGCCTTTGAACTTGTCCATGCCGCCCAGATCGGCGTCGATGGCCTTGGCCAGGTCGCCCGACGGGGCCGAGCCGCCGGGCTTCAGGCTGCTGAAGAACATGCGGTGGTTGAAGTAGCCGCCGCCGTTGTGACGGAGGGCGGTCTGCTTGTCCTTCGGAGCCTGATCAAGGTTCATCAGCAGGTCTTCGATCGACTTGTCGGCCAGGTCGGTGCCTTCAACCGCGGCGTTGAGCTTGGTGGTATAGCCCGCCCAGTGCTTCTGGGAGTGGATCTCCATCGTTTTCGCGTCAATCGCGGGTTCGAGGGCGTCCAGGGCGTAGGGCAGGGGGGGCATTTCGAAGGGCATGGTGCGACTTTCGATGAGGGTGGGTGGGAAGCGGGTGAGTGCAGGGGGCAGTGTAGGCCCGGGACCGCGACTCCGGTCGCTCCATGGAGCCCGGGATTGGGTTTTTCACCCCATTTTCATGCGTGGTTGAGGTTTACTGCGCGGTCTGCCGCTACAACGGGAACAACCGCGGCGGGCTGGCCGTAGTACCCCGTGCGGGCCACACCCGCCCCGCCCCTTCAGGCCCCGCCCCACCACCGCCCCCATCACAACCCGCACCGGGCCCGCCTGCTTCCGACACCGGTGCGTGACCCGCGAGAGACAGGACGTTTGATGCATCCACTGACCACCGATGAATCCCCGCTCGCCCGCGCGCGGGCGCGGCAGCGGTCGGCCCGCGCTGCGGCGCCGATGACAGCACTGCCGGCTGGTGCGCCGCTTCCGCAAGCCGAACCCGCCGATGCCGCCGGGGCCGCGGCCCTGGCGGGCGCCCGCGCGGCGGTCCGCAGCGCCAGCCGTCGCCGGGTGCGACGCGACCTGCGGCCGGACCAGCTGCGCACCCTGCGCCGGCTGCTGGGTGAGAAGTACGAGTACGTGGACCACCCGCTGTTTGCGCTGCCCGACGACGAGGCGTACGAAGAGGTGTTCGAGAAGCCCGACCTGCTGCCCCTGCCCAACGTCGACTGGTATGTGGGGCTGATGGACCCGCGTACCTCGACGGCGCCGATCACCAGCGTGCCCAAGTCCAGCGGCAGCGTGCTGCTGACCGCGGCCCAGGAGCGGGTGCTGTTCAGCCAGTTCAACTTCTGCCGCCGCGAGGTGTGCCGCCGGCGCGATGCGCTGGGGCCGGGCGCCGACCCGGTGATGGTGCAGCGCGAGTCCGGCGTGCGCGAGATGCTGGACTGGTACGCCCGGGCCGACCAGCTGCGTACGCAGATCGCCAACACCAACCTGGCCCTCGTGCTGGCCATGGCCAAGCGGGTGCGCATCCACCCCGGCGACTTCGCGGACCTGATCAGCGAGGGCAACATGGCGCTGCTGCGCGCCGCCGACAAGTTCGACGTGTCGCGCGGGTTCAAGTTCAGCACCTACGCCTGCCGCGCGATCCTCAAGGCGTTCAGCCGGCAGGGCATCAAGATGACCAAGCACCGGCAGATGTTCCCGGTGGACTTCGACCCGAAGTTTGAGCGCAGCAACCACCAGTCCGAGAAGAACGCCGAGCACGAGGACGACTGCGCCGACGAGGTGGGCCGGATCGTGAACGAGAACCTGGCCGACCTGAGCGACATGGAGCGCAAGGTCGTCGCCGCCCGCTTCAACGTGGGCCCCGACGCCGCCGAGCGCCGGGCCGCGGGCAACCTGCGCCCGCTGACCCTGGACCAGGTGGGCAAGATGATCGGCGTGACCAAGGAGCGCGTGCGGCAGATCCAGAACCAGGCGATGGAGAAGATCCGCACGACGCTGGAAGAGGACTTCCTGCGCTGAGACAAGCAGAGGGAAGAGGACTTCCTGCGCTAAGACAAGCAGCTGGAAGAGGACTTCCTGCGTTGAATCGTGGGGTGGGGCGGGTCGGACAACGCAAAGGCAATTCTCGCAAAGTTGATTTGGGGGGGGTGCCGGACATCGGTTGTTGTTCGTGCGTCGATGGCACGGCCGCGTGGCGGACGCCGAGTCAGCAAGGCAAGAACGAAACCGACGCAAGCGGTGGGGAGATCCGCGAGGGGAGGGGCGTGGCGTGGGTTCTGCAAGAGGGCGGACCATTCATCCGACTTGAAGTCGCGTGCCCAGGCAGGTTTGGCGGCGGGTGAGGATCTCCGTCCCGACGTGAGGTGTCGTCCACGTCTGATGCGTCATCAAACTTGTCCGAGTCGACACGCAAGAAACCGCCAGTCCCTGCCGCGGCTCTCCCTTACGCTTGCGTCGGGTCTTTTTCTTGTTTTTCGACCTCGGTGTCCGCAACCTGGCCGTGTGCACGCGGCCCGGCTGCACCGCCGTCGGAAAGCAAACCCCGCCACTCAGCTTTGCGATCCATGTCTCGGCGCGGTGCGGCACCGGCAACGCCAAAATCCAGACGGCGGTAACCTTTGCCCGGCGAATCCCCGAATCAGATCTGAGTGAACGTCATGAGCGGCAAGCACATCGGCATCCTGACCTCGGGCGGCGACTGCCCGGGGCTGAACGCGGCGATCCGCGGCGTCGGTCGCACGGCGATCAACGACTTCGGCATGAAGGTAACCGGGTTCCGCGACGGGTTCCGCGGGCTGATGCAGGACCGCACGATCAACCTGGACCGCGCGGCGCTGAGCAACATCCTGACCGTGGGCGGGACGATCCTGGGCACCAGCCGCGACAAGCCGCACCGCATGAACGTGGGCGGCAAGACGGTGGACATGACCGACGCGATCGTGGAGACGTACCACCGCCACCACCTCGACGGGCTGGTGTGCCTGGGCGGCGGCGGCACACAGAAGAATGCGCTGCGGCTGGTCAAGGCCGGGCTGAACGTGGTCACGCTGCCCAAGACCATCGACAACGATGTGTCGCAGACCGACGTGACGTTCGGATTCGACACGGCGCTGGGCATCGCGACCGACGCCATCGACCGGCTGCACTCGACCGCGACCAGCCACAACCGCATCATCGTCGTGGAGATCATGGGCCACCGCACCGGCTGGCTGACGCTGGGCGCGGGCCTGGCCGGCGGGGCCGACGTGGTGCTGATCCCCGAGATCCCCTACGACCCGGCGGTGGTGGCCGAGGCGATCCGGGCCCGCACCCAGCGGGGCAAACACTTCTCGATCGTGGCGGTGGCCGAGGGTGCGCTGTCACGCCCCGACGCGGACGCGATGGCGGCGGCGGTGAAGCGGCGAGACAAGGCCGAGGACAAAAAGGAGAAGAAGGAGGCGAAGGCGGCGCGTGAGGAGATCGCCCGCATCGCGGAGATCGAGCGTCGCAGCACGCTGCGGGTGACCGAGCAGCTGGAGGAGCTGACGGGCCTGGAGTCGCGGATGACGATCCTGGGCCATCTGCAGCGTGGCGGCACGCCGTCGGCGGGCGACCGGCTGCTGGCCAGCCGGCTGGGCGTGCGGGCGGCTGAACTGGTGAACGAGGGCACGTTCGGCGTGATGGTGGCGGCCCGCGGGGAAGACGCGGTGGCCGTGCCTCTGGATCAGGTGGCGGGCAACCGCAAGGAGGTGCCGGCGGACCACCCGTGGGTGCAGACGGCGCGGCGGCTGGGGGTGTGTTTCGGGGACTGAATCGATTTCAGATTTTTGATTTCAGATTTCAGATTTGAAATCGGGATGTTGCCGGCGGGGGGCTTTCAATCTGCAATCGTAAATCTGAAATCTGAAATGGCCCGCCACGACCTTACCCTCGCCCCCGACCTCGGCCCGCCGTCGGGCAGCGTGTCGCTGGTCTTCGACCACCAACACCTGACCGCGGTGGTGCGAGACGCGATGCTGCGGGCGACGTCGAGCCTGGAGATCTCGACGGCGGACTTCAAAGCGATGCTGGTGCCGCAGTCATCGGGGGATCGCGACGCGCCGTCGGTGGTCGAGCACCTGATCGGGCTGGCGACACGCGGCGTGGAGGTGCGGGTGCTGCACAGCGGGGTGCCGTCGGGGCCCGCGCTGGCTCAGATGAAGCGGGCGTCGAAGAACAAGAGCGGGCTGCCGGACAACCTGACCGTCCGCCGCTGCCCGCGGCTGCACGCCAAGGCCGTGGTGGTGGACGCAAACTGGCTGTACCTGGGCAGCGCCAACCTGACCGGTGCCGGGCTGGGAGCCAAGGGGCCGACCCGGCGCAACTTTGAGTGGGGGATGACCACCGAGGATCCGGCGCTGGTCGACGCGGTGCTGGGGCGTTTCAACGACCTGTGGGAAGGCACGCACTGCGCGGGGTGCGGGCGGCGCGACGTGTGCCCCGTGCCGCTGGAGGAGCCCCGGCTGTGATATGAGCGGCGAGCGATGCATCGGCGAGGCGGCCGGGTGACGCGGCGGGTCGGGGGCTCGCGGCGTGGATGCGGCGGGTTGGCCCGGAACGCGAAGACACCCGCGGCCGATGAAGGCCACGGGTGTCGGATTGGTGTGCGCGGGCGTTGCCGGGGCCTTCACCCCGCGTCTGGATCGGCTCAGGCCTGCGACCAGTCGAGGTTGTAACCGAGCCCTTCGGCCGCGTGGGAACCGTAGACCAGCACGGTGTACTGGCCGCCGTTGAGGTTGTCCCATCGCTGCACGCTGTTGCCGGCTCCGCCGGTGCGGTCGGGCCGCAGCGGGGCGTTGGCGTGCAGGTTGGAACTCACACCGCGGTACAGCTCCAGGCCCAGGCCGGTCGTGTCGGGGTCCGTGGTGGTGAGCCGCAGGGCCAGCGGGCCGCCGCCGACATCGATGGCGTAGTAGTCGCCGCGGCGGTCGGCGTCGACGGTGGCCCATCCCGAGGCGGTATCCAGTGAGCCGGTGCGGCCGCTCAGTCGGGAGGCTTCGCCGGGGTTGTTATTCGACTCGTAGGCGTCGGGTCCGGCGTTGGGCGTGGGGGCCGCATCGGGGGTCGGGGTGGCGGGTGGCGACGGCGCGGCGCGGGTGTCCCAGGTCAGGTCGTAGGGCGTGCCGCCGCTGCCGCGGCCGTAGACCAGCACGGTGTAGACGCCCGCAGAAAGGTTCGACCAGCCCTGTGCTCCGTTGTTTTCGCGCTGGGGATCGATCTGGCCGTTGCGGTGGATCGTGTTGCCGGTGCCGGCGAACAGCTGCACGGCCACGGGGCGGTCCGCGTCGAGGGTCAGGTTCAGGTCGCCCCCGTCGTGGTTCAGCCGGTAGTAGTCGCCGCCGCGGTTCACGTCGGTCAGGGCCGGGCCCCGGAAGCTGCTGAGGCTGCTGCCGCCCAGCGCGAACGCAGAGCCGGGGGTGTTGTTTTGCTCGTAGGGGTCGCCGTCGATCGGCGCCGCGGGCGCGTTGGGTGAAGCCGGCGCCGCGGGCACGTTGGGTGAAGCCGGCGCGTCGGGTGCCGTCGGGGTCGCGGGAATCGCCGTGTCGGCCCCGAAGAGGCGTTCACGCAGCGTTGACGCGGCGTCGATGATCGACCGGGTGGGGTTGGCGCCCGACGGCAGCCCCGTCAGGGTCTGGCCCAGGGCGTTGCCGCTCTGCTGCGGCGCGGGCCCCCGGTTGCTCTGCCCCGCGACGGATTCGAGGTGGTCGATTCCGCGTCCGGTGAAGCTGACGTTGAAGCTCTGGTTGTTCGTCAGGGTGACGCGGTTCAGGTGTTCGAAAGAAGCCAGCCGCGAGTCGCGGAAGGTGTACTCGGAGTTGCGGAGGCCGGCGCGGTCGCGGTTGAGCAGCACGTTGCCATCGACGAATACGTTGTTGCGGGCCCGGCCGGCGATCGGGTTGTTGCCCGTCCGGGAGCCCGCGATGTCGAAGCCGATGTTGAAGTCGTCGGCGATGTTCTGCCGCACGCTCACGTCGTCGGCGTAGATCTGGAACGCGAAGTAGCCGTGGGCGTGATCATCACCCGTGCCGGGGAACGCCGCACGGCTGAGGCCGACGTAGTTGTCGAAGACCTGCGCGAAGCGGATCTGTTCGTAGGCGCCGTGGGTGCGGTTCTGTGGCTGCAGGCCGATCACGCGGTCGGCGGTGTTGCCGTCGATGACGATGTGCTGGGTGTTGCCGCGGACCTGAATCGCGGTCTTGGAAGGCGCTTCGGGACGGGTCTCGATCACGTTGTTCGCGATGTAGACGTTGTTCAGGAACGGCTTGTCGTCGTCGACGCTGCTGGGCGTCAGCCCCTGGACACGGACGCCGTGCTCGCCGCCGCTGAGGTTGTAGAAGTGGCTGCCTGACACGCTGAAGTTGCCGAAGGTGCTGCCGCCGGCCAGGGCCGAACCGTTGTCCACGCCCAGATAGGCGCCGTAGCGCGACAGGTCGTGCAGCGTGCTGTCGAAGATGCCCAGGCCGTCGGTGCCCTCGCCGCTGGTCTGCACGCCGTGCTGCGACACGCGGCTGATATCCAGGTCGCGCAGCAGCACCGAGCGGGCGTCGTAAGACACCACCCCCGAGAGCAAGCCCTCTTCGCTGCCGCTCCGCTTCAGGTCGGCGGCCAGGCCGTCGCCGCCGTTGCCCGTCGAGAGGTTGTTGTTGTCGCCGCGGCCTTCGAGATTCAGGCCTTCGATGGTGACGCCGTTCGAGCCGTTGAGTACGCGGAAGATGCCCTCGCTGCCGCCGCCGCTGTTGCGGTAGTTGTCGGCCACATCGAGCCGGGGCGCGGCGGAGGCGTTGCCGTAGGCGCCGATGTAGAGGTCGTCGGCGTCGGGCAGGTCGATCAGGCCGTTGCGGTTGTCGAAGGTGTAGGTCTCGCCGCGGTTGAAGTAGACGCGGACCCCGTCCAGATCGCCACGGAAGGCGTGGCTGAAGTTGCCGGCGCTGTAGTGGCTGATCCTGACGCCGGCGGGGGCCGCGGCGGCCAGGCGGGCGGCATCGGCGGCGCTGCCGCCAATCAGCCGGTACTCGGCCCCGTCCACGTCGCGCTCCCACAAGCGGTCGTTGCGGAACGAGTCGGCCGTGAAGCCGCGTGGCACCTCGTGGTCGATCTGGATCGTCTGCGACGTGGAGGCGCGGTGAACCACGCCGTCGGCGTGGGTCAGGCTCACGTCCAGGGTGACGGTGTAGACCCCGGCCTCGTCGAACACGTGCCCCACCACCAGGCCCTCGGCGTTCGTCGTGTTGCCCACCACGTCGCGGACCAGGCGGCCGCCGCCGTCACGCTGCGCGGCGGCGTTGCCGTCGATTGACCAGCGGTACTCGGCGTTGACCAGGTCGGCCCGCTGCTGCTCGTTGCCGTCGCCGCGGTTCAGAAACGTCTCGGTGGCGTCGAACACGGTGTAGAAGGGGGCGACCGCGTCGGACGCGGGGGCGGCGGCTCCTGGAAACACGGTGGCGTATTCGTCGTCGCGGTAAGAGTCGAACTGCGGGGTGAGGCCGTCGCCGCTCATCAGCGTGCGGTTCTCGAGCGGCTGTAAGACTGCCGCCGTGGCGGCGTTGCGGCGCACCACGCGCGGCCGTGGTCCGGGTTCGGCGGTGTCGCGGGGGGCGGCGGTCTGCAGAACGGATAACCAAGCGTGTACCACATCAACTCCAAGGCTAAGGGTGGGAGGGGGCGTCCTGCGGGCGGGGCTTCTTCGCGTGGCCGTATTGCGCGGCCAGTGTTTGCGGAGAGCGTGCAGGTTCTCGGACGTTACCCCATTCCGTCTGTCTTCACAGGGGAAGGACCGGCGGGGCTAGGGGTCGCCCGGATGCCCGCCGCCGCGGCGGTCCGTTCCGCAGGGGAGGGACCGGGGCGGGCGAGCGGGTCTGGATGTCGGTCAGCCGTGGGGCTGACCTGAACGCTGCAGCCTGCAGTCCGATAAAGCGGGGCACTGCCCGCCGTACGGGTGTGCGACGCCGCGGGGGGCAGCGGCTTGCATTTTTATCGGCCGATCTGAGGATTCGGGGGGTCCCGCCGGCGGGGGCGGGGGGGCTCCGGGGGGGGCGGACGAGGGGCCGGAGGGGGGGGCACCCCCGGCGTCGCCCGCGAAGGCCACCGGACTCGGAGCGACGGCCGGGTCGGGGTTACCCTGACTTGGTCCCGGAGTAGCGGTCCCCCGACCTCCCGGATCTTGCGCGATGCGGCTGACCCGACGCTACTTCCTCCAGTCGAGCGGGGCCCTGATCGCCGACGCATGCTGGATCGCCGCGGCATCGGTCGGCGGGTGCGGTGATTCGGATGGCGGCGGAACGGTGGGCCCCGAACGATTCTTCGCTAAACCCTAAACGCCCCACGCCTCACCCGTCCTTGCGGGCGCAGCCCGCTCGGCCGACGGGTGAGGTGAGGTCGCCGAACCTCGCACGGAGGCCGATTGAGGCGTGCCCACGCTGACCGCGTAGGTCCGGGCCCGGACCGACCGCAGGAACGCGGTGACGGGGTGGCCGTCGCGCCGGTCGGCGGACGCGTCCGCGGCGTCGAGCTGCAGGGCCACGCGTTGCTTGCGCAGATCGGCCGCCGGCAGCCGCCGCACCAGTCCGGCGGGGTCGGCCGCGACCAGGCGGGGGCTCAGGCCCAGTCCGCGCAGCGTGGCGGCGGTGTCGGTGCCCAGTGCGTACAGGTTGCTGGCCGCCAGGTGCCGGGCGAGGTCGAAGTCGCGATCGCTCTTGGCGGCACGCCGGAAGGCGGCGTGCACGCCGCGGGCCGACGTCCAGACCAGGTCGTGGATCGGCTTTTCGAGCACCCGCGTGGTCCAGATGTCCAGGCCGTGGGTGAGCGCGGGCGGGCGGATCGCCCGCATGATGAGGGTGGCCTCGGGGTCGAAAAGGCGGGCGGGGTTGTCCACGATCTCGAAGCCTTCGGGCGCGGCCTCGCGGGCCGATGCGCCGGGCGTCGGGCGGCGGGCGGGAGGGCGGGCGGGGGAAAGAGTGGCAGGGGAGGCGGGCGGCATCCCCCACCGATCGGCCGCCGGGCGGCCGGGCCCTCAACCTCTCTTCGGGGGGGCGATAACGGGGTTGGACGTCCGGGCGTGGCGGGAGGCGACACAAAAAAAAGCCGGCCGCCCCAAGGGGCGGCCGGCCGGATTCAGTCGTGGGCGGCGGTGGGCTCAGAAGTCGTAGACCAAGGCGCCGAAGTACTTGACATCGTTCGCGTCGAATGGGTCTTCGGTCTTGGAGTTGTAGTCGTTGCGGACGCCCAGTTCGAGGCTCATGCCCCGGGCGCTGGCGATGGCCAGCTTGTAGGTCAGGCCGCTCTGGCCCCGCCAGTCGCTGAAAGCCGGGTCCAGCGACGGGTAGAGGTACGCGAAGCCCTTGAGCGAGCTCTGATCGTCGATGGTCCAGTTAGCTTCGAGGCCGGCGAACAGCTCGGGGGTGGTATCGCCGACCTGGCCAGACTCGTAGTTCGCACCCGCACCCAGGCGGCCGACCAGTTCGAAGTCATCGGGGCGGTTGATGAACTCGTAGCCGGCACCGACGTATCCGCTGACCCGCTCTTCCCAGATGGTGAACTCGTCACGCTGGTACTGCAGGCTTGCCCAGTAGAAATAGGCTTCACCGGGGATCAGCCAGTCCTTGATGACCCGGGCGGTGAGCTCGTTTTGGGTCTCTTCGCCGTCGCTCTCGCTGTAGAAATAATTCGCATCGATGATCCAGCGGTCCTGCTCGTCTTCGTAGTCGGTTGCGAAGCTGGCGTAGAAGTTGAGGTTGTCCGAGTTGCCCGAGGCGCCGCTGAAGCCGGCCTTGATGCTCTTGTCCCAGCCGGGGAAGAACCAGCCGCCGCCGCCGCCGGTGTAGGCGGGGTCGGAGTTGCTCAGCTTCATGCCCGCCACGTTGTCGGCGGGGATGTTCAGGGTGCCCAGGTCCTTGTGGATGAGCTCGACACCGGTGTCGGTGCTGCTGACGACCTCGCCCTCGATCACGTCGCCGTTGCCGAGGGTGACTGTACCGGCGTGGCCGGGAGCCGCGATGGCCAGGGTAAACGCCGATGCGGCACCGATAGAGAGAACGTTTTTCATAGAAGCAGGCTTTCAAATAGGGCCCGGTGGGCGGGCGGACATGAGGGCACGCTGATCCATCAGCGCGACGCTGCCCCTATCGGGGGAGTGCTCCCGTCGTCTGCATTTTCTGCCCGGGTTAACCCGAGTGAACGAAGTTCTTGCGGTTTTGATAGGCGTTTTCGGAAATGACTCCGGGTTTGGCGCAAGCCCTGCCGCGCTCGGTCCGCGGCTTTCGATCAGCCCGACGGCTGGAGCCCGCGCTCGATCAGCCAACGATCGCTGATCTCTTCGCGGGCCGCTTCGGGGTGGGCGTGGCGGATCGCCGCCGCGATCAACCCCATGAAGAGAGGCTCGGGCTTCAGGGGGCGGCCCAGCAGTTCGGGGTGGAACTGCCCGCCAATAAAGAACGGGTGGGTGGGGCGGCCCCCGGTGCCCGGCGTGCCCGGCTGGGGCAGCTCCAGCACCTGCATGATGGGCTGGCTGGGGTGACGCCCCGAGAACACGAGCCCGGCCTTTTCGAGCATCTCGATGGCGCTGGGGTCGACCTCGTAGCGGTGGCGGAAGCGGTGGCGGACGGTCTGCCGCTCGGGCTTCTGCCCGCGGAGCTGGTCGGCGTACAGCGCGGCGGCCAGGGTGTCGGGCTTGATGAGCACGTTCTTGCCGCCCAGCCGCATGTTGCCGCCCAGGCCCTCGATCTTCTTTTGCTCGGGCAGGATGTCGATGACCGGGTTTTTGGCGTCGGGATCGAACTCGGTGGACGCCGCGTCGGTCAGGCCCACCACGTTGCGGGCGAAGTCGACGACGGCCATCTGGAAGCCCAGGCAGATGCCCAGGTAGGGCAGCCCGGTCTCGCGGCAGTGCTGAACGCAGGCGATCTTGCTCTCGGTGCCGCGGTGGCCAAAGCCGCCGGGCACAATCACGCCGTGGAAGCCCTCGAGGGCCCGGGGCGCGTGGGCCGAGGCCATCTTGGTGGTGTCGATCCAGTCGAACTGCACGTCGGTGTTCAGGTGGGCGGCGCAGTGCTCGACGGCCTTGTCGATGCTGGCGTAGGCGTCACGCAGCGCGGCGTACTTGCCGGTGAGACCGATGCGGACGCGGTATTTGCGTTTGGCGTTGATCTTTTTGACGAAGCCCTTCCACTCGGCCCGTGCCTTGTCTTCATGTCGGGCGTCCAGCCGCCCGTGCAGGTCGAGCATGGTGAGCACACCGCGGTCCATGCCCTCTTCGCGGAGCGACTCGGGGATGTTGTAGATGCTCGCGCGGTCGTGCATCGAGAACACCCGCGACGTGGGCACGTTGCTGAACATTGCGATCTTTTCTTTGGCGCCCTGCTCCACCGGGTTTTTTGCCCGGGCGGCGATGATGTGCGGCTGCACGCCGGCTTCGAGCAGCTTCTTGAGACCCAGCTGGGCGGCCTTGGTCTTCTGCTCGCCCAGGGCCGGCGGCTCGATGACGTAGGTGAGCGCGACGTAGCACACGTTGCCCGCACCCTCTTCGAAGGCCAGCTGACGCAGCGCTTCGATATAAAAACCGTTCTCGTAGTCGCCCACCGTGCCGCCGACCTCAATGAAGACCACGTCGGCGTCCTGCCGAACGGCCAGCTCGCGGACCATGTACTTCACCTCGCCGGTGACGTGGGGGATCATCTGCACGTCGCGGCCCAGATAGCCGCCGGCGCGCTCTTTCTCCAGCACCTTTTTGAAGATCTGCCCGCTGGTGACGTAGTTGCCCCGGCCCAGGTCCTGGTCGAGCAGCCGCTCGTAGGTGCCCAGGTCCATGTCGGTTTCCAGGCCGTCGTCGAGCACGAACACCTCGCCGTGGCGGTAGGGGTTCAGCGTGCCCGAGTCGATGTTCAGGTAGCCCTCCATCTTGATGGGGGCGACCTTCAGGCCCTTGTCCTTCAGCAGCTTGGCGAGCGAGCTGGAGAAAATGCCCTTGCCGATGCCCGAGAGCACGGTGCCGAAGACCACGACGTACTTGTGCCGGCCCGGGACGTATCCCGGGGGCATGGGGTTGAAGAACTCGGTGTCCTGGGTGGCGTGGCCGACCTCGTTGAGGAGGTCTTGCGTGGACTCCGAGTGCGAGGAATCGGAGGGTGCTTTAGCTTGGTTGGCGGCAGGGGGCATAGGCCAAGGTAGCAGGGGCGATCGGTCCGGGCAATGCACGGACTCGGCTTCGTGAGACCTGCGTTGGGGGAGCGGGTGACCGGCGGCCGCCGCCGGTCACCCGCTCCCCCAACGCAGACCGCCCGGCGACCTCGGCGGGCGAAGCCCGCGCGACGGCACCCGCGCTGGAGGGGTGGAGCGCAACTTTTTGCTTGGTGGGGATTCGCCCCGGGGTTACATTCGGGAAAGCCGCCACGGGCACGCCGTGGTTCCGGGCCGACCCTCCGGTTTGACAACCCATTCCCTGAGCCCGGCGTCCGCCGGTGGAGACCGCGATGCGAACTTCTGTGTTTTGTCGTTTGACCGTGGCTGCGGCCATCGCGCACGCGGCCCCGGTGTCCGCACAGCAACTGGGGACCGAGCGGGTGGCGGCGGGCCTGAACCGGCCGGTGTTCTTGACGGCCGCGCCCGGGGACGCCGACACCGGCTACGTCGTCGAGGCGCACACCGGCGCCATCCGCACGCTCGATCTGGACTCGGGCGCGCTGGGCACGTTCTTCACCCTGCCCGCCGGCACGCTGAGCACCGGCGGCGAGCAGGGGCTGCTGGGGCTGGCCTTCGACCCGGGCTACGCGCAGAACGGGCGCTTCTACGTGAACTTCACCGACGCGGCGGGCGACACCGTCGTGCGGCGGTACGCGCCGGGAGCGGCGGGGCAGCCGGCCTTCGTGGGCACGGACCTGCTGACGATCGACCAGTTCCAGGGCAACCACAACGGCGGATGGATCGGCTTCAACCCCGCGGCCCCGGCGGGGCGCGCCCACGAGCTCTACGTCGCCGTGGGCGACGGCGGCGGCGGCAACGACCCGCAGAACAACGCGCAGAACACCACGAACCTGCTGGGGTCGATCCTGCGGATCGATGTGTCGGGCGACACCCACACGAACCCCGCGGACAACCCGTTTGCGGGGGCCGGCGATCCCGGGCGCGACGAGATCTTCGCCTACGGCGTGCGGAACCCGTACCGGGCGTCGTTCGATCGGGCGACGGGCGACCTGTACATCGGCGACGTGGGGCAGGGGGCCCGCGAGGAGATCGACCTGATCCCGGCCGGCACCCGCGGGCAGAACTTCGGCTGGCGGATCCGCGAGGGCGACATCGCCACGCCGGGGATCAGCGATCCCGCGGTGGCGGGCCTGATCGACCCGATCTACGACTACGACCGCGTGTTCGACGGCTTCGGCGGGCGGTCGGTCACCGGCGGCGTGCTCTACCGCGGGCCGGTGGCGGAGCTTCAAGGCCTGTACCTGTTTGCGGACTTCGTCAGCCAGCAGGTCTGGTCGCTGGACCCGGCGAATCCCGACGCGAGCGTGGCGAACATCACCGAACTGCTGGCCGGCGCCGGCCAGACCCTGGGCGGCGTGTCGTCGTTCGGTGAGGACCTGGACGGCAACGTGTACGTGGTGAACCTGGGCGGCGAGGTGTTCCGGATCGTGCCCGAGCCCGGGACGCTGGCGGCGGTGGGGGTGCTGGGTGGTCTGGCGGCGGCGGGTCGGCGGGGGCGAGCCGCTTGAGGTGCGATGCGGGGGGTTGCAGCGGGTCGGCCGTTTCGCCGCCCCCGGTGTCGGTCGCGGCGACTCAGCGCTGGCGGGCGAGCCGGGCCGCGGCGGTTTCGGCGAGGCGGGTGCCGGGGTGCTGCGTGACCAAGTCGTGGAGCTGGGCGGGTGTGGCCATGCGAACGACCCACTGAGCGGTGGCGTTCAGGCTGAGATCCGCGTCTTTCCTCAGGTCGAGCCGTAGTTCTTGCAGCATCCGGGGGGTGTAGTGGATCGACTGGCCGTGTTTGACGACGGCGCTGATGTTTCGAACCGGGTGAAACTCTTCGGGGGTCGCTTGGCCCTCGTGAAAACGGGCCATCCACAGGAAATAGGCGACCCGATCGTCGTGGTGGCCGTGGTTTGCGAGGTGGCTCCGGTTGGACGCCCCCTTGGCGCTAAAGCGATCGCCGTAAAGCCGGTCGGCTTCGGTGGCGTAGTTGAGCCAACGGGCTTCGTCGGCAGGGGCGGTTTGCGGCGATCGGAACTGTCGCGCGAGCCAGTACAACAGTTCGGGTTTGAAGGGGGTGTCGGGGTGGGTCTGCAAGTAGCGTTCGATCTCCTGAACGAGCGATTCGCGAACCCGGGCCGCGGCTTCGGGATTGTCCGGCGGATCGGCCATGATCGCCCGGTGGATCGCGGCGAGCTCCGAATCTGCTTGCTGGCGAGCTGTATCCGGGGCTTCCCCGTAGGGCACGTAGGCGGCGGGTGCCGCTTCTTGAGGTCCGTTCTGTGGAACCACAAGCAACTCGAGGGTCCGGGTGCGGGGACCGTCTTCGGTGAATTCGATGCGGGTGGCACGGGTTAAATTAATCTTGGGTTTGCCGCTTTGTTGGGCCGCAAGCGTGGCGGGTTCGGCCCAGTCCTTGCTCCAGTGGGCGCGAAGCAGGTAGGGGAAGCCGGGCTCAAGCCCGGTGAAGACAACTGTGCCGTCGGCGTCGGTTTCGATGGGGTCGGTCTGGTCGACCAGCGGCTCGTGACTCGATTTATAAGAGGCGACATTCGCGACGACCTGGCGGTGGGCCATCGGCTCGCGGGTTACCGCGTTCAGCAGCCGGCCTCGGAGGGTGAAGCCTGGTTCGAGGGAGACCGCGACGGTGTGGGTGTCGATCGTGACGCGCTGGGGTCGCAGCTCCGAAGTGGGGCCGATGAGGGCGGACCACGTGCTGTCCGCATCTTCAAGATCAAGATGATGAAGCACCACCACGCCGTGGGCGTCGGTGTATTCGGGGGGCTTCCAGCCGTTCCCACCCACGGTGCGGTTTCGGCTCAGGTCTACTGGGGCGTGGGGCACCGGGTCCCCTTCGGGGTCACGCACGGTGAGGGTGACGTCGGTGCCGCGAGGGATGGTGACGGCGAGGTCCGGACGCGGTTGGTCGGCGGTCACGGTGAATAGCTCGCTTTGACCGCCGGCGAACCGGCCGACGGCCGAACTGGACGCGCGGACGCGGTAGGTGCCTCCGAAGGGGGCGGGTGAGATGATGAAACGGCCTTGGTTGTCTGCGTCAAAGTCGTAAAGGGCGTTCGCGTCGGGTTTGCCGTCGGCCGGGGCGTCGATGATCTGCAGGCTTAGTCGGGCGTCGGCAAGTGGCCGGCCTTGGGCGTCGGTCACTTGACCGGTGACCACGCCGGCGGGCAGGATGACGCGTGCGATGGCCAGCGGGCCGTCGCCCGCGGGGACCGGGGTGTCGTCTTCGCCGTGGGCCGTGGGCACCGGCAGGTAGTAACCCGGCGCCTCGACCGAGAGCAGGGTGAACTTCGCAGGCTGTTTCGGCGCCATTCCGCGATCGAGCGGGACGGTAAAACGCACGGTGCCGTTCTCGATCGGGAGTTCGACGATGGAACTCCAGCGTTCTTTCGGGTCGGCGTGGTAGCGAAGCTTGGCGGTGCCTTCGGGAACGGGCCAGCCCGCGGGGGGCGCCAGCTTCAGGACGACTTCGCGGACCGGTGGGGCGCGGGAAAAGTCGAGGGTGATGACGTCGTTGGCGTCGTCACGCAGGTCGGTCAGCACGCTTTGCAGGGGGCCTGCGGTGAGAAACGCTTCGCCGTCGAGCAGGGCGGCGCGGTCGAAGACGAAGAGGGTGGGGTCGTCGGGGAGAGGTTTCGCTTCGAAGGACGTACTGAAGCTGGAGTTGGGCTGGTAGCGGACGGTTTGCTCAAGCCGGAGGGTCGGGTTGCCCCGTTGGTCAACGGGCAGGCGATCGATATCGCCGAGGACACGAATGCGCGGGCGGATCGCAGGCGACAGGGCGATACTCAGCGGCTCGGTATCCGCGGCGGGGGTCACGTCACGCAGGATCATGGGGCTGTGGTCGTCGGCTTCGATGTAGAGCGTTTGCCGGGCGCCGCGGGTGAGCGAGGTGAGTGCAAAGCGTCCATCGGCGTCGGTGGTGGCCCGGGGTTGCTCGGTGCGATGGTGTGTCTGTCGGTGGTCCGTCGCCGGGTTGGACGTGCCGTCCCACGCCAGGAAGATGCGGGCGCCGGCGACGGGATCGCCCGATCGGGCGTCAATGACGCGCCCGGTGACGGGCAGCGCCGGGTGGAGCGTGATGTCCCACGTGTCGCCGGCGGCGGGGGTGAGGGTCGTGACGAGGCGCTCGTAGCCGGGGGTTTCGACGACGCCGCGGTATTGGATGGGGCCGGTGTCGGGGAGAATCATGCGGCCGTTGACGTCGGTTGACAGGTCGTCCAAGCGAAGGTGTTGGCCGCCGGTGGTGCCCGACTGCGAAATGGTCGCGGAGACGTATTCGAATTGCACGTTGTCGATCGGCTGACCGTCGGGGTCGGTAATGCGGACGGGCAGGTCGCGGGCCGGGGGCAGGACGAGCCGGATGCCGTCGGTGGTTCGTCCGGGCTTGAGCTCAAGCTCGTCGCTGGCCACCGGGCCGTAGCCGGCGACGCGGGCGAGCAGGCGGGCATCGGCGGAGGCGTAGCCGGGGGCGTCGAAGATCAGTCGGGTCGGATCGTCGGGGTCGCTTCGGAGGCTCATCGTGTTGACGCCGTGTCCGACGAGCACGAGGCTGGTTTCACGTCCGTCGAGGGAGGCGCCGTCGTGGGCGACGACGGTGCCGCGGAGGGTGGGGCGTTCCTCGGGTGACGGGGTGGCGTTGCGGACCGGCTGGGAAGCGACGAGTTCACGGGTGTCGTCGACGTACTTTTCGGGGTTGACGATTTTGTCGATGGCGACGGCGGCACTTTCGGTGCCGCAGGCGACGCCGTAGAGGGTGGCGGCGGTGAGAAGCAGGGCGAGCAGGAGGGTGGGCCAGGGAAGGCGGACGGCGTCGGGGAGGTGGGGGTGGAGCAGGCGTTGGATGCGGGTGGTGAGGGGGCGCTCCTGGTGCGGTTGGCCCAGGGCCATGGCGGTCGTGGGTGGGGGCGCGGGACTGAGCTGCTGAAGCACATCCACCAGCGTGCGGGCGACGTGCACGCGGTCGTCGTCGAGGGCGCTCGCGGCGATGGCGTCGCAGGCGGCTTCGCGTTCGACGCGGAGCTGGCGGCTGATCCACCACACGGCGGGGTTGAAGAACAGCAGGGCTTCGACGAGGCGCTGCAGGAGGTTGATGAGGTAGTCGTGGCGCCGGATGTGGGCGAGTTCGTGGGCGAGCACGACGCGGAGCTGATCGGGGGTGAGGCCGGCGGCAAGAGCGGGGGGCAGGACGATGACGGGGAACATGGCGCCCAGGACGCACGGGGTGTGGGCGGCGGCGCTGGTGAGCAGGCGGACGGCGCGGCGGATGTGGAGGCGCTTTTGCAAGTCTTGCAAAACGTCCTGCGCCCCGGGATCGACGGGCTTGACGCCGGGGCCGCGGGTGAGGCGGCGGGTGGCGAGAACGCTGCGCAGGGTGTTGAGTAGCAGGAGGGTGGCGATGGCGGCCCAGGCGGTGAGGGCGAGGGATGGAAGCGTCAAAACAGGACGAGCCGCGACCGTGAGGGAGCGGACCCGCGGGGTGGGGTTGGCTATCGGCGAGACGTTCTCGTGGGCGTCGAGCCGCGGCGACTGCATTCCCGCCTGCGCGGGAATGACGGAGATTGGGGTGGGGGATTCTGAGGTGGACGCTTGAGTGATGACGGCGTGGGTGAAAAACGCGGCGATGACAACGGTAAGCATCGCGCCGACACCCGCGGCACAGCGGGCTTGGGCGCGAGCGGCGGGGAGGGTTTTGAGCGCGCCCCACAGCGCGGCGGCGGCGAGGGGGGCTTGCCAGAGGGTGTGCAGCAGGACCCGGCCCAGGTCGTGGGCGGCGGCAGATTCAAACCAGGCGAAGGGGGCGGGAATCACGTGTCGCCTTTCATCTGTTGTTCGGCGTCGTCGATGAGCTTTCGCATACGGGCGAGTTCTTGTGGCGTGATCTTGCCGCCGTCTTGCAGGAGGTGCTGCACCACGTCGGCGGGGCGGCCGGCGAAGGCGCGCTGCACCAGCCGCTTGAGCACGGGGCCGAGCACGCGCCGCTTGGCGGCGGCGGGCCGGTAGACGATGGCCCGGCCGTCGAGGCCGGCGCGTTTCACCAGGCCCTTGGCTTCCATCTGCTGCAGGGTGGAGAGCACGGTGGTGTAGGAACGCGCCTTGCCGTCGGGCATGGCGTCCAGCACGGCGCGGGCGGTGGAGGGCCCGGCGTCCCAGAGGACCGAGAGGGCCTGGAGTTCGGCGTCGGTGGGGGGTGGGGCACTCATCTACTGAAATACTAGTAGTGAGCGGCGGCCGTGTCTACTAAAAAACCAGTAGATTTCAGATTTCAGTGTTGTGGTGGACGGCAGGCGGTTCAGCCCGGCCACGCCGCGTCGAAGGCGTCGGCCTTGAAGCCGGCGGTGGCCCGGGTGCCGTCGGTGACGAAGGGGCGTTTGAGCACCATGCCCTCGGCGGCGAAGAGGGCGGCGAAGTCGGCGGGGGTCATCGCCGCGCGGCGGGTCTTGAGGTCGAGTTCGCGGTAGCGGGCGCCGGCGACGTTGAGGCATTTTTCCGGAGCGATCGCGTCGGCGTCAAAGAGTGGTGCGAGCAGGTCCGCCGGAGGGGTCTGCTCTTTGAGGTTGACGAAGGTGTAGGCGACCCCCCGGGCGTCGAGCGACTTGCGGGCCTTGCGGCAGCTGTCGCAGGTGGGGATGCCGTAGAGGGTGAGCATGGGGCGGGGCGTCTTTCGTGCGAGGTTCGCCAAGCTGCTTTTCACAGTACGGGCTCCAGCCCGTATGCCCACCCTCAAGACGCGTCGCCTTCGGCGACATTCGGTCCTGCGGCCCGACCACGGACGGGACGTCCGTGTCACTGGGGGCCGAGGGAGGCGCCTGGTTTTTTTTGGGGGGGGGAAGGGTCGGGTGCTTGGCGCGGGCGAATAACGGGGGCGGCCGCAGGCCGCGTGGCGGGAGTGCCTGTGCATTGAATGGGGCGGGGGCGTTCGGCTCTGCGAACGCCCCCGCCCCATTCAACGTTCCGTCGCCTCTCGCCACCTCGCCACGAACGCGGCGTACTGCGCGGGCGTGTCGATGCCCGGGTGCGGGGCGTCGGCGTGGATCACCGCGATCTGGAAGCCGTGTTCAAGCACGCGGAGCTGTTCGAGTTTTTCGGCCCGTTCGAGCGGGGTGGGTTCGAGGCCGGCGTAACGATCGAGGAAGGGCTTGCGGTAGGCGTAGAGACCCGGGTGTTTGTAGACGGTGGGATGCCCGTCGCCGTCGCGGTCGTGGGGGATGGGGCTGCGCGAGAAGTAGAGCGCGCGGTGGTGGCGGGTGAGCACGAGCTTGACGACGTTGGGGTCGGTGGTGTCTTCGCCGGGGCCGAAGACCGCGGCGAGCGTGGCCATGTCGGCGCCGGGGTCGGCGGCCAGGCCGCGGACCAGGGCATCGACGGTTTGCGGGGGGATCTCGGGCTCGTCGCCCTGCACGTTGACGACCAGCGCGTCGTCGGCGAGGCCGAGCGTCGCGGCGGCCTCGGCGAGGCGCGCGGTGCCGTTCTCGTGCTCGCCGGTCATCACGCTCTCGCCGCCGAAGGCGCGCACGGCGTCGTGGATGCGGGCGTCGTCGGTGGCGACGACGACGCGGTCGAGCGTCGCGCAGCTGGCCAGGCGCTCGACGACGTGCTGGATGAGCGGCTTGCCGGTGTCGTTCGCCAGCGGCTTGCCGGGGAAACGGGTGCTGGCGAAGCGGGCGGGGATGAGGGCGGTGGCGCGGGGGGCGGGGGTGGTCATGGCCGGGGTTGCGGGGACGCGGCACGGCCTGAAGGCCGTGGCACCCGGGTTCCAGGAGGGCGTCGGTTTGAGGGCTTGCGGCTCCGCGGCGCGGTGGGTCCGGCGGCCCTTGACCCACCCTGCGCCAGAGTCAATGCCTCCGGGCGGCGTCGCCCGTCCGGGCAAGAAACTGGGAGGGGGCTTGCGCCGCCTTGGCGTGCGTCAGCCTTTCAGCTTCTTCACCAGCGCAGCGGACTGGGTCTTGAGGTTGCGGATGTCTTTGTAGCCGATGTCGGCCCGCACGATCTCAGAAGCGGTCTTCGCCGCGGCTTCCGCCATCTCCGGGTCGCCGTTGTGTTCGGCCGCGGCCAGCTGGGCCTTCAGCTTGTCGTAGTTCAGCTCTTTGCCGGTGGGGTCATCGGTGATGCCGTACGCCTCGGCGGCGTTGGTAATGGTCTCGACGGCCTCGTCGTACCACTCCTTCTTCATGAAGCAGCGGGCGAGATACATGCGGGCCGAGGTGCGGCTCTTGGGGTCTTCACTGGCCTGCTGCAGCGAGCCGATGGCGTCGTCGAACTGGCCGCTTGCGAACTGACGGCGCCCCAGCTCGTACTTGAGGCGCAGGTCGGTGGGGTAGTTTTTGACCCGCTCGGCGTACTCCTCGGTCTCGAAGGCGAGCTTTTCCTTGAGCGTGTGGGTGTACCGCTCGCGGTAGGTGTCGTCGTCGGGGGCGGCCTCGACGAACTGCTTGAGCTGACGCAGTTCGCGATTGAACTGCTTCATCTTGATGTCGCCCACTCTGGCCTTGAAGTTGTACTGGCCCGAGGTCTTGTGCGCTCGGGTGAGCAGCTTCATCGCCTGCTCGTCTTCTTCGAAGGTTTCCTTTTTGAGCAGCGCGTCGACAAGTTTTTTCAGGCGGTCCAGATCTTCGGGGTCTTCTTCGTATTCTGCGCGTCGCGCGGCGATGGCCTGGTCGACTTTTGATTCGGCACGGGTGGAACCCCCCGCGGACTCGGCGGCGAACTCCTTGTCTTTGATGTTGTCGCGGAAGCCGCCATCGTCGGTCGAGGTGCTCTTGCTGGAGTAGGCCTGGGCCTCCAGGTCTTTCATCGACTGCTGCAGCGCCTCGCTGTTCATGTCCATGTGCAGCGCCTTGCGGCAGGCGAGCACGGCCTTGTCGTAGATGCCTGCCTTCTCGAACAGGTCACGGATCCTGGTCCAGTTCCTCAGCCGCGGCTTCGCCACGGGGATCTCCAGGGCCATGGTGCCAATCCAGTCGGCCACCTCGGTGAGGTTCAGGTCAGACTCGGCCTGGTCGGCTGCGACGGCGCGGCTGAAGAAGTCGATGGCGTTGTCCTGATCGGTGAAGTCGTAGGCCCAGACCTTCTCGGCCAGGAGCATCTTGTCGACCAGTGACGGGCCGAGCGACTTCTTGTCCTTGTAGCCGGCCTTCTTGCCGCCCGCGGCCTTGCGGCGCTGGGCAACGGCCAGCAGCTGCTCGTGGCGGATCATGTTATCGGGGTCGAAGCGGAGCCCGCCGACATACATCTCGATGGCGAAGTCGAGGCTGTTTTTCTCGACCGCGCCCTCGGCGTGGTCGAAGAACTTGCGGGCCTTGCCCTCGTTCCGGGTGAAGCCGCTGACGCCGGCGGCCGAGTCGCCGGACGCGTCGGAATCCCCCTCGCCGCCGGAGTCGGAGTCGTCCTTCTTCTTCTTGCCGAAAAAAGCCAAAGCTAGGTCCTGTTGAACGGGGTCGGGGGAAGGTGGAATGCGCGTGGCCGAGCGGCCGCGGGATCGAACCGCGGGTATTGTACGCGCGGCGGGCGGGCGGTTCCCGCCGGCTGCCGCCCGCCATGTGTCGCAGAACCGCCTGCGCCGCCCCCTGAACCCACCCCCGCCCCGAGGAGGCCCGATGTCCCCTGACCCGCTTCAACTCGCCATCCACGGCGCCGCCGGTCGCATGGGTCAGCGTCTGGTTGCCCTCGCCACCCACGACCCGGGGCTGCACGTCGCCGCCGCGGTGGACGCGGCCGACCCCGCCTCGCCGGGGCTTGAGGGCCGCTACGACGCGTTGATCGATTTCACCCTGCCCGCGGGCTTCCGGGCGGCGGCGGACTTCTGCGGGGCGTCCGGCTCGCCGCTGGTGGTCGGTACGACGGGGCTGACCGACGCGGACCAGGCCCGGATCGACGACCTGGCCCGGACGATCCCGGTGCTGCAGGCCACCAACTTCAGCCAAGTGGTGAATGTGCTGAACCACCTGGCGGCCCAGGCCGTGAAACTGCTGGGCGACGGCTACGACCTGGAGATCCTGGAGGCGCACCACCGCTACAAGGCCGACGCACCCAGCGGCACCGCGCTGACGCTGGCCCGGGTGGTGGCCGATGCCGCGGGGCGGGATTTTGACACCTGCGTGAAGCTGGAACGCCACGGCGACCACGTGCCGCGGGAGTCGACCGACATCACGGTGCAGACCCTGCGGATCGGCGACCACGCCGGCGAGCACACGCTGTACCTGGCGGCGCCCGGCGAGCGGCTGGAGTTGAAGCACGTGTCGACCTCGCGGGACAGCTACGCGGCCGGGGCGCTGCGGGCGGCGAAGTGGCTGGCGGGGAGGCCGGCGGGGCGGTATTCGATGCGTGACGTTTTGGGGCTCTGAGCGCGGGGGTGTTGGCGGCGGTACAGAGCGGTCCGCGCGAGGTGTTAGGTGTTAGGTGTCAGGTCTTAGGAAGACGCAAGCGGCGGGCGTTGTTCGCGGCGTGGTACCCGCGTCAGCGCTCTTCCTAACACCTAGGACCTAACACCTAACACCTTACGCCCCGGTCAGGCGTGGCGTCGCATTAAACTACTGCGTCTTCCTGCAGCCGAGCCCACCATGAACGAAAACACCTCCGTCGTCCCCGCCCTGTCCGCCGCCGACTACCCGACGGGTACGGGGCAAATGCGGAAGTTCATGGAGCGGCACTACACCAACTACAACGCCCGCGAGGTGCTGGCGGCGTCGCGGGGGTACGCCGCGCACCTGGACGCGGGCGGCCAGATGATGGTGACGCTCTCCGGGGCGATGAGCACGGCAGGCATCGGCCGCTCGCTGGCCCGGATGATCCGCGACGACAAGGTGCACGCGATCACCTGCACCGGGGCGAATCTTGAAGAAGACCTGTTCCTGCTGCTGGCGGGCAAGGAGTACGAGTGGTGCCCGGACTGGCGGGCGCTGAGCGCGGCCGACGAGCAGGCCCTGTACGACCGCGGGATGAACCGGGTGACGGACACCTGCATCCCCGAGGACGTGATGCGGCACCTGGAGCACCGGCTCAAGGGCATCTGGGAGCGGACGCTGAATACCGATGAGCGGCTGTTCCCCTACGAGTTTTTGTGGGAGGTGCTGGGGCAGGACGACCTGCCGCAGCACTTCCAGATGCCGGCGGAAGACTCGTGGATGATCGCGGCCAAAGAGAAGGGCATCCCGATCTACACGCCCGGCTGGGAGGACTCGACCCTGGGCAACATCTTCACCGCGTGGGCGATGCAGCAGGAGGCGTACAACTACCGGTGCCTGCGGACCGGCACCGAGGCGCTGGCCCACCTGGCTCGGTGGTACCGCGACCACTCGAACCAGGACGATCACACCAAGCCCAGCGTCGGCTTCTTTCAGATCGGCGGGGGCATCGCGGGCGACTTCCCGATCTGCGCGGTGCCGATGATGATCCAGGACCTGAAGTGGGAAGCCACACGCTTCTGGGGCTACTTCTGCCAGACGTGCGATGCGCCCACCAGCTACGGCGGCTACAGCGGGGCGGTGCCCAACGAGAAGATCACCTGGGGCAAACTGGAAGTGAACACGCCCAAGTTCATGATCCAGAGCGACGCGACGATCGTGGCGCCGATGGTCTTCGGCTACGTCTTGAACGACTGACGCCGCTCGGCGGCTCGGCGCCGGACCCACGTTTCGCAAAGCCGAAACGTGGGCCCGCCTTCTCGGCCGCCGCGGGCTGCGCCCGCCGAGCGCTTCGGTGTCGTGGGGCGGGGGCGGTTTTCGTAGGGTGGGTCAAGGTCTTCCGGACCCACCGTGCCGCGGCGACGGGCCACCCCCGACTCGACGCCGAAGGCCCCGTGAGATCGGTCAACGGTGGATTCGCCGAGCTTTGCAGGAATGCGCATCAAACGTCGCGGCAATCCATTCACCGCGCGCACCCAGAAAGCGTGGGGTGGCTGGGGTGGGACCGATGATGGCACCGGTGCGTGGGTGCCACACGTTTGGGACGATCGGGCTTGGGGAGGGCGTGTTTCGCAGGGTGGGTCAAATCGGAATGCGCATCAAGCGCTGTCGGTCGGTTTCCAACCCGAGTTCCAGCCACCCGACGACGCTGGAACACGGCGCAGCGCGTGCAAATCCGAACCCTTCATGCACTACCGCTCGCCGCCGAACTCGAGCAGGGCGAGCACCGCGATGATCGCCGCGGCCTGAACGCCCAGGACCGCGGCCATCCAACCCGGCACCCGACCGAGCATGACGCCGCCCAGGCCGGTGGCCAGGGTCGCCAGCAGCACCACCGCCAGCGCGCCGCGCCTGCCCAGACCGCGCCGCAGCAGGCGGTGCGAAAAGTGGTTGTGGTCGCCGGTCATCGGGCTCTGGCCCCTTGCCGCGCGGATGACAACGACCGATACGAAGTCGTACAGCGGGACGGCGAGCACCATGAGAGGCATCAGCAGCCCGTACCAGGCGCCCGGCAGCTGCACGTCCACCCGGACCGGATCGCCCGTAGCACCGCTCTGGAAGTAGGCGGTGCGGATCGCGATCACCGCGAGCAGCAGGCCGGCGACCAGCGACCCACCGTCGCCCAGGTACAGCCGGGCGGGGGGCAGGTTGAACACCAAAAAACCCAGCAGCGCGCCAAGGAGCAGGGCCGACAAGCCGGCCACGAACCACTGGCCGGCCATGAGCGTGGCGGCCAGGTACAGCGCGGCGGCCACGGCGCCGACGCCGGCGGCGAGTCCGTCCATGTTGTCCAGGAAGTTCATGGCGTTGGTGACGACCACGATCCACCCGATGCTGAGCGCTACGGCGAGCACCGACCCGGCCGGGCCCCAGCCGTCGAGCAGTGAGAGCACCCGCATGCCGCCCAGGACAGCGAGCACGCCGGCCACGGCCAGCTGGATGACGAGCTTGGGCCACGCCCCCAGCGCGCGGCGGTCGTCGATCAGGCCGGTGACGTGCAGCACCGCCAGGCCGGCCAGCAGCCAGCCGCCGACCGCGGTGCTGGCCCGCAGGCCGGGGACGTGCACGGCCAGGGCCGGGCTCCACCCCGCCCAGGTGTCGGCCGGGATCGCCCAGACAGCGGCCATGACCGCGGCCAGCGGCGCGGCCACGGCCCAGAAGACGGCGACGCCGCCGGTGTTGGGGACCGGGGTGTCGGTGGCGGGCTTGTGGGCCTCGGTGCCCGCGGCATCGACCAGGCCCCGGCGCAGGCTGAGGCCGCGGACGGCGGCGCACAGCGCGACGCTGATGAGGAACGACAGGGGGGCCGCGGCCAGGCAAATCCAGAGCATGGGGGCATGCTAACGGGGGCGGGGAGGGGCCCGCGGGGTGGGGGATCCGGGGAGAGCGCGGTTGCGTCCGCGGGTGGCGGGCGGTGCCAAAGTCTCACAACGCGAAGGATCTGCCTCCGGCAGGACTTTGATCACGGGCGGGGACCCCCGTTCCACTTTCGTGCCACGGGCCAAGTTTCGAGGTGGATTGAATCGCTCGGATCACGGATCACGGATCACGGATCACGGATCACGGATCACGGATCACGGATCACAGGTGGCGGCACTGGCGGACAAGCCGCCAGTGGCACCCGGCCGGCCGACAAAAAAAACCGCCGGCCTGAGGGCCGGCGGTCGCGTCGAAGGTCACTGGATCCGGACGCAGTCCCGAAGCGGTCGAGGAGGGCCGGTCGCGATCTGGCTTTGCAGATCGTGACCGGTACGACGAGCCGCTTAGCGGATGCCCTGGCCGGCTTCGAGGAGCTTGTCGTTGATGCCGGGGAAGAGCTCTTCTTCCTGCTCGTTCTGGATGATGATGGTTGGCTTGACCAAGATCAGCAGGGTGCGCTCGTCCTCGGTGGTGCTGCTGTTGGTGAACAGCCGGTTGAGGATGGGGATCTTGCTGAGCACGGGCACGCCGGATTCGATCTCGGTCTCGCCGACCAGACGCTGGCCACCGACCAGCAGGGTGCCGCGGTCCGGCACGCTGACCGTGCAGTTGACCGTGGTGATCTCGAGCTCGGGGGCCTCGATGAAGACGGTGGATTCCCGGGGGGTGCCGATCGGATCACCGTCGGCGTCGACCCGCTGCTGGATGCTGGTCTGCGGGACACGGCGGACGTCCTGCAACTCGGCCAGGCTGGGCCGCAGGGTCATGGTGACGTAGCGGCGGTCGGCGGAGATGGTGCCCTCGACGTCGAGCACGACGCCGGTGACCAGCACCGAGAGCGTCAGGTTGAAGCCGCCCGAGTCGGGCACGGCCTCGACCTCGGAGATGAAGCTGAGCTGCCGGGCGACCGTGACATAGGCCCGCTGGCCGTTGAAGAAAGTCACCCGGGGGGCGGTCAGCGAGATCGCGTTGCGGTTGGCCAGGGTGGCCTCGACCAAGAGGTTGACCGAGATGTCGTCGATGAAGGCCGCGCCCAGGTTCAGGGCCTGGAAGCCAGGGTCCGAACCGGTGAAGAACTGGTCGAAGCCCAAAGCACCCGCACTCGGCCGGGCGAGGTCGAGGTTGTTCGACGTGGCGGTGATTGGCGAGAAGCCCTGGGTCGGGAGCGTGTCGTCCAGGCGGGTGAACGGCGTGCCGGCGTTGCTGCCGCTGTCGTCGCCGTCGATGCCGATGTCGAAGTCCACCCCGAAGCGGTCCAGGAAGTTGCGGTCCACCAGCAGAAAGCGGGTCTCGACCGAGATCTGAATCGCCCGCGTCTCACGGAGCTTGGCCAGCAGGCCCAGGATCTCGCGGTGGTTGTCCGGCGTGGTCCGCACAATCAGGTTGCCGTTGAGCTCGCGGACGGTGGAGTCGAAGTTGTCCCACTCGTCGACGACGCCGACGGTCTCCTGAATGAGCTCGATGATCTGCTGGATAAGCTCGGCCCGGCTGAGCTCTTCAGACCCCTCCTCGTCGCCGTCGCTGTCGTCGCCGAAGATGCTGTCGCCACCCCCACCCCCACCCCCGCCGCCGCCGCCGCCACCGCTGCTGGTGTTGGACAGTGCAGAAGAGAGGTCGAAACTGGGCGCGTTGGTGAAGTTGGGCACCTGCACGAGCAAGTCGCGGATGTCGAACACCCGCAGGTCCTTCGAGCGGAACAGGTCGTTCTCGGTCGAGACGGTGATGACGCCGTCAATGATGGAGTAGTTGATGATGTCCAGGTCGCCGGCGGCGGAGGTGACCTGCTGCAGGATGAGCTGGAGCGCCTTCTCGGCCGAGACGTTGCTGAGCTTCAGGCTCACGGGCATGTCGCGTTCGACCCCGGCGGCCTCGAGGGCCGACCAGTTGACGAAGATGTTGGCCTCGGTGGTCTGGCGGAGGTAGTCCAGCACCGACTCGAGGCTGTTTGCGTCGAAGTCGATGGGCACGGCCTTGCGCAGCTTGTTGGCCGCCTCTCGGTTGGCCTGCGACTCGCCGCCGGACACGTCGAGGTTGCGGATGCGTTCTTCGCTGATCTCGGGCCAGTTGGTGGGGTAGGTCAGGATGTCCTGGTAGGCCATGGTGGCCTGCTGGTTCGCGACCATCGTCTGGGCGATGCTGAGCCGGCGGTCCCGCACGGCGTCGCGGTAGTCGGTGGCCACCTTGGCGTCCTCGATGACTTCCTTGAGCAGCTCGGCGGTGAAGTTGGTGGGGTCGGTGAAGAGGGCCTGCTCCAAAAGCAGGATCGCCTGCTCGTACTTCATCTCGATCTGCAGCTGGCGGGCCCGCACGATGAGGTTGCGGACCTCGGCCTGGTTCCGGGCACGGGCCTCGGCGGTGGCCGCGGCGTCGTTGGCTTCGGTTTGTTTCTGGATGGTCCGCTGGTTGTCGATGGCGGCCTGCTTGCCCTCCTCGTCAACGCGGGCGGACAGTTTGATCGCGTCCTGACGGAGGCCCTCGAACTGGGACCTCTCGAAGAGTTCCTGGTTGAGCTCCATAATCTGGCGGGCGCGGGACGACTCGGTGCCGGCACCGGCGTAATCACCGGCCGTCAGGCGGGCGCTGGCGTTGGTCATGGCCTCCTGGTAGCCGGCGATCGCCTGCTGCCGGCGGAGTTCGATGTCGTTCACGGCCTGCCCCAGGGCGTTGGAGCGGCCGCCGCCTCTGGCGTCACCCCGCGCGGCGGCGAGGCTGTTGCGGATCTCGGGGTTGTCGGGGTCCAGCTCGGAGGCCTGGCTGAGCAGGTTGACCGCGAGGTCGTTGTAGCCCTCGCTCTGGGCCTGCTTGGCGTCGCGGAGGTACTCGCGGGCGACGTCGCGGCGGGCCTTGGCCAGCACGTCGTCGCTGGGGGGCGGCGTGACGGCGGAGGCGGTGGGGGGCGTGGGCTCGCCCACGGGATCTGCCAGCGGGGTGGCGGGCGGTGCGGAGGCGATCCGCTCGGACTCGACGCGGGCAAGCCCGCGGGCGACGCGCTGCTGGTCGAACCAGCCCAGGTCGGCGCCCGACTGCTGCACTGCGGCCAGAGTGCCTGCGGCGGCGTCGATGCGGCCCGCGTCGAGGTCCGCTTCGGCGGCGTCAACCAGCGCCTTGGCCCGGGTGGTGTCGCCGCTGAGCTGCCGCAGCAGGTCCGCCCGGCGGGCCGAGGCGGTCGCGCCTTCGGGCCCGCCCTGTTCGATGAGTCCGGTGTAGATGGCGATCGCGGTGCCCGGGTCGGACGCGGCCAGGCCGTCGGCGCGACGCAGGCGTTCGGCGGGGGTGGGCTGGGCGGGGGTCACGGGTTCGGCGACCGCGGCCGGGGCGGGGTCGGGCGATGCTGCGGGCGCCGCGGCCGGGGCGGCGTCCAGCGCCGTCTGGACCTCCGTCGCCGCGTCGTAGAGCCGCTGACGCTGCTCCTTGGGAAGCGTCATCGGGTCGATCTGAATCAGAAGGTCTTTTGCCGCCGCAAGGTTTCCGGCCCGGTACGCCTCCAGACCTTGTTCCAGCAACACCGACGCGGGCGTGGCGCTCTGGCCGGTGGCGGGGAGCGCCACCAAGCCGGCGAGACCGGCGCACGTGAAGAGGACTGCGGCAGCATGTTGACGTTTAAACAAAGTGAGGCCTCCGAGGCGTTTCTTAGGCGTATCTTAAGAGAGGAGAGCTGTTCTTAAGGGGACAGAGTCGGGTGTCGAGAAGGTTGGTCGGGCAGCGGTGCGGGCCTTGACGGTACAGCACCGCGGGGGCCTCTGATCGCGGGGATGGCTGGCGTGGGCGGGTGGGCGGGCGGCTGCATCCGGCACTGCGGCATTTCGCGGGGAGATTGGAGAGTGCTTGAAGCGTCTTCACTCCGAGCGGGTCGTCATACTAAATCCGCCCCCTGAGGCACGCAAGTAATTCGATCTGGCGGGGGGTGGCGTCCGAGAAGCGGCGGCGAGGGGGCAGCCAGTCCTTCGTGGGGCGGGATTGTCGGTCCCCGAGGGACCGGTAACCCATCGGCGACCCGGCGGGCGCTGCAACATAACCGGTCGGGCGCGTGGCGGCGGAGCGCCGCTCTCCGCTCCCTGCACCTTTTGGCCCGGGGTTGCGGTGCCGGGTTGGTTTTCGCTATGATCTTCGGCCCGACGCTGCGCCCCGCGGCCGAGATGGACCACCCCGACCGACCCGTTTCGTGATGCGGAACGGCCACCGGCTCCCCACCGAACGCTTCCCGTTCCCCAACGCCGTCTTGCGGCGAGGACCCGACCATGGCACATAAAAAAGGACAGGGCTCGACCAAGAACGGTCGCGACTCCAACCCCCAGTTCCGCGGCATCAAGCTTTACGGCGGCCAGGAGGCCAAGACCGGCTCGATCATCGTCCGCCAATGCGGCACGAAGTTCAAACCCGGTTTCAACGTGGGCCGGGGGAACGACGACACGCTTTTTGCGATGGCGCCCGGCAAGGTCGAGTTCCAGGGACGCAAGGTCCACATCCGCCTGACGGCGTAGCGGAGTCTCGCGGACCGCGTCACCGGCTTCGCCGGTGTAGCGCGGCCCACTCGACATCCGCGGCGGCTGCGTCGCCTCCCGCGCACAGTGTTCTTCGCGGATACGCAGCCGCGGCGGTTCTTCCGCCGCGGCTTTTTTTCTGGCGCGGCCCCGCGGCCTGCGGGTGTTCGTCGCTCCGGATCCCAGCGCGGCGCAGCCGCGGCGGCTCTGAGTGGACGCCGGTGTTTGACTTTGCGCCACCCAGCACTCTGGGGGCGTCCGCGAAGGCCCGCCATGTTTATCGACTCCGCCGAAATTGACGTTCGCTCCGGCTCTGGCGGTGACGGCGCGGTGTCGTTCCTGCGGATGAAGTACGTGCCCAAGGGCGGGCCCAACGGCGGCAACGGCGGCGACGGCGGCTCGGTCATCCTGGAGGCGGACGCGGACGTCGAGACGCTGCTGGACTTCAGCGGCCGCCGGCACTGGTACGCGAAGAACGGCGAGCCGGGCGCGGGCAAGCAGCAGTGGGGAAAAAAAGCGGACGACCTGATCGTCCGCGTGCCGCACGGCACGCTGGTGTATGCGGCCGCCGGCGAAGACAACGAGCCCGGCGAGCTGCTGGCCGACATGGATCACGAGGGCATGCGGTTTGTCGCCGCCCCCGGCGGCCGCGGGGGCTTCGGCAACGAGCACTTCAAGAGCTCCACCAATCAGGCCCCGCGCGAGTTCACGCCCGGCGAGCCGGGGGTCGAGCTGCTGCTGCGGCTGGAGCTGAAGCTGATCGCCGACGTGGGGCTGGTGGGCAAGCCCAACGCGGGCAAGTCCACCTTCCTCTCGGCGGTCAGCTCGGCGCGGCCAAAAATCGCGGACTACCCCTTCACCACGCTGGTGCCGCAGCCGGGCATCGCGGAGCTGAACGCCGCGGCCAACGGCACCGCGCGGCGGATCGTGATTGCCGACCTGCCGGGGCTGATCAAGGACGCGAGCGAGGGCGCCGGGCTGGGGCTGCGCTTCCTGAGACACGTCGAGCGCACCCGCCTGCTGGTCCACCTGCTGGAGCCCGAGCCGGCCGACGGCAGCGACCCGGCCGAGAACTACCGGGTGATCCGCACCGAGCTGGAGGCCTACAGCCCCGAGCTGGCCGCAAAGCCGGAAATCATCGCGGTCAGCAAGATGGATCTGCTGGGCGGACCCGAAGACCACGCGGTGGCGAAGCAGATGATGGAGGAGCAGCTGGGCCGCCCGGTGTTTGTGTTCAGCAGCGCGACGCGCACGGGGCTGAGCGAGTTGCTGGAAGAGGCGTGGCGGCGGCTGCACGTCGGAGAAGGCGAGTCGGCCGGCTGGGGCGACGCGGGGGACGCGTCGCTTTAGGCGTTGGCGGCGTTTGAGAGTGGCGCTGGCGAGGGTATGGGGTAGGGGGTGTGGGTCCTGGTCGGACGCAAGCGGACTAAACGGCCGCGGCTTCGGGTGGCGTCTTTTCCATACCCCATACCCCATACCCCATACCCCAAGACCCATACCCCATACCCTTGCCGGAGCGCTCTGCCCCGCTGACGATCTCTAGCGGCCCGCAGCCACCACCGCGCCAATCTCTCGCGGCCCGCAGCCACCGACGCCCCGGAGCGATCAGGTACCATCCCCGCCATGCCCCCCCTCAATCTCCTCGCCGTCAGTGTCGGCAACACCCGCACCCGGGTCGGCGCGTTTGTCGAAGGCCAGCTCGCCGAGACCGCGACCTTTGAGAACGCGAAGGACGTCAAGATCGCCGTGGCGATCGACGAGGCTTTCGAACCGCTGCGTGACCGCGACGACGCCGTCGTGCTGCTGAGCAGCGTGAACCCGGTGGTGGCCGGGCCGATCGAGGAAGCCCTGGTGGCCCACCTGAAACGCCCGGTGCAGCGGGTTGAGCGCGATATCCCGATCCCCGTGGGACGCCAGCTCGACCGCGAGGCGCTGGTGGGTGAAGATCGGCTGCTCAACGCCGCCGCCGCCTACGACGTGCTGAAGCAGGCCTGTGTGGTGGTGGACGCGGGCACGGCCATCACCGTGGACTTCGTCGACGGCGGGGGCACCTTCCACGGCGGGGCCATCGCGCCCGGGGCGCAGCTGATGCTCGACGCGCTCAACCGCCGCACCGCGCAGCTGCCCGATGTCGACTTCGAACGCCCGCAAGAGGTGATCGGTCACAACACCACCGAGGCCATGCGGTCGGGCGTGTTCTTTGCGCTGCGGGGCCTGGTGCAGCAGCTCACCGAGCAGATCGCCGAGAAGAACGGCCAGTACCCCATGGTCGTGGCCACTGGCGGCGACGGGAACCTGATCTTCCGCGACTTTGAGCTCGTCGACCGCGTGGTGCCCGACCTGACCCTGCGCGGGATCGCGGTGACGCTCCGGCGGGCGATGGATGACGTCGACGCGTGAGGAGAGGGCAGACGCGGCCATGGCCGGTGCTCCATCGTCCATTCGGCTGTGAGTGACGGTTTGAACCGCCACCAATGGGTCACTCGGCCTGCCGATCACTTCGTCTGCGACGCCCTCGACCACCAGACCACCACACCAGCAAGCACGCGACCCCGGGCAGGTTCGCTTTTCAAGGATCCGGATGAACCACGACGTGCCCCCGCCCCGCGAACTCACGCCCGCGCAGCGCCGGCGCTGCACCCTGCAGCTGCGTTTGATCTGGGGCGCCATGGCCGTGGGCCTGGTCGTGCTGGCCGCCGTGCTGCTCAACGTGCTGGGGCGGGGCAGCGGGCCGGCCGCGTCCACCCCGCGGTGGTTGAGTTGGCTGCCGATGGGGCTGCTGCTTGGCGGCCTTCCGGTCAGCTACTTCATCCGCAACCAGTGTTACAAGCGCACTTGGCGCGGGCACCGGGTCGATCCGGCGGGCTACGTCGCGGGCAACCTGTTCGTGTTCGCGATGCTGGAGATCGTGGTGGTCGCCGGCCTGGTGGTCGGGGCGATCGTGCCGACGGCCGGCCCGGCCCGCGCCGCGGCGGTGGCGGCCTTCGTGCTCCTGCTGCTGAACTTCCCCAGCGGCCGCCCGCTGGACCCGCAGCCCCCGGGGCTGGGCGCCCGCAGCGAGCGGAGCGTCGGCGGTGGCCGCTGATCCCGACCTCAACGCGGCGGGCGTGAGGTACCGCGTGCAGACGGCACGTCAGCCCGGGGCGGTGGCGATCGTGGCGCTCAACGGCGATCCGTCGGAACTGAGGCGGGTGCTGAACCGGCTGACCGGCCGCGGGGACTGGCCCGCAGGCTCGCTGCGTCTGGTGGATTTTGCGGGCATCGACTCCGGGCTGGCGGGGCGCATCACCGAGCGCAGCGCTCAGCTCCTGCCCCACGGCGGGCTGCGCGTGGTGCAGCGGCTTGAAGCCCGGCTGATTGCAGACGGTGCCGCACCGGCCGCGGACGACGACCCCCGCGCGGCCTACCCCGAGGCCGCCACGGATCTGGAGGCCGCCGTGCTGCACGCCGTGGGCCGGGCCGCCAGTCCGGCCGCGATCGACCGGCTCGCCCGTCAACCCGCGCTGTGGGCACGCGCCCGCGCCGGTGGGGCCGCGCCGGCGACCGACCCGGCCGTGCAGGGCGTGCTGAACCGGCTGATCGACCCGCCCACGGTGGGGGTCGTGGGCCGCCCCAACGCCGGCAAGTCCACCCTGCTCAACCGCCTGACCGGCCGCGGCTCGGCACTGGTGTCCGACGTGGCGGGCACCACCCGCGACTGGGTCGGCGCGCTGGTCGAACTCACGCCCGCCGGCGGCGACCCGCTGCGCGAGGCCGTCGCGGTGCGCTGGCTCGACACGCCGGGGCTGCGCGGGGCCGGCGAAGGCGCCGGCGATGTCGAGCGGCGGGCGATCGCGGCGGCCCGGCGGCTGGTTGCGACGGCCGACGTGCTCATCGCCCTGCGGGCGCCCGACGACGGATGGCCCGGCCCGGCGGCATTGCCGCGCGAGCCTGACCTGTGGGTCATCAACAAGTGCGACCAGACCGGCGTGGCCGGCTGGGCCGATGGCGTGCTGTCGATCAGTGCTCGCGACGACCAGGGTGTGGATCTGCTGACGCAGGCGGTGCTGGAGCGTCTGGGGGTGATGGACGTCCCGGCCGACGCTTTGTGGCGACCCGACGCGGTCTGAAGCCGAGCCTCTCTCCCCCGGTCTTCCCGCTTAAGCCACGAAATAGCCCGCCAGCGGTTACGGGAAGGTGACGCGGTGGCGGGCTGAAGGGGGCCGGGGGTCCAGCGGGCCAAGGGGGACGATCAGCTCAGCGACAGGTTGTAGGACTGGCCGGAGAACACGCCGCCCTGGGTGTACACGAAGAGCGCGTACGACCCGCTGTCGAGTCCCGCGAAGTCGATGCGGTCGCTCGGCCCCGCGTCGTAGCTGCCGAGGACCAGATCACCCGACGCGTTGTACAGTTCGAGGTTCAGGTTGCCCTCGCTCGCGTCGAAGTCCAGGCTCGCAAAACGGTCCGTCACATCGCGGGTCAGATCGAGAGCATAGAAATCGTTGCTTTCGGCCAGGGCCAGCCCGCGGTCGTCGGCCAGGCTCTGCCCAAAGGTCAGCCGGTCGGCTCCGGCCAGCACCTGGGCCAGCCGGTCATTGGGCTCGTACGGGTCCGCTTCGGGGGTGGGGAGCGGAGTCGGGGTCGATCCCACGCCGCCGGGGGTGTTGAGCGTCAGCCCCAGGTTGTAGGTCTGGCCGCTGAAGGTGCCTCCGCGGTTATAAACGAACAGGGCGTAGGTGCCCGCCGAGAGGTTGTCGAACTTCAGCGTTTCGCCGGCCAGGCGGCTGTACGAACCGGTCACGAGCTCGCCCGACGCCGTATACAGCTCGAGGTTCAGGTCGCCGTCGGCCGTCTGGCCATCCAGCAACGCCAGCAGGTCGGTGCCGTCTTGTGTGACTTCGAACGCGTAGAAATCGTTGTCCGTGGCGGTGGCCCGGCCCCGATCGCTGACCAGGTCGCTGCCGGAGGTCAGGCGGCTCGCGACGGCAACGGCCTGGGCAACCGTGTCGTTCTGCTCGTAGGCGTCCTCCGCGTCGGCGCCCGGATCCGCCGGGCCAGGTCCCGCACCGCCATCCGGCGTGAGCTTGAGTCCGATGTTGTACGACTGGCCAGAGAAGGTGCCCCCGGCGGTGTAGACGAACAGGGTGTAGGTCCCGGCGTTCAGCCCGGTCATCCGGATCTGTTCGCCGCCACCCACGCTGGCGTAGGACCCGGTCACCAGGTTGCCGGCGGGGTCGTACAGCTCGAAGTTCAGGTTCCCTTCGGCCTCAATGAACGACAGGTCGGCCACCAGATCGGTGCCGTTGCGGGCGACGTCGAACGCGTAAAAGTCGTTGTCTGCCGCCGAAGCCCGGCCGCGGGCGGTTGCCAGATCGCTGCCAGAAGTCAGGCGGAAGGATGAAGCCGCCGCGGCCGCCGCGGTGTCGTTCTGCTCGTAGGCGTCGTCGCCATTGCCGCCGCTGGGTGTCTCGGTAACGACTTCGAGGAAGTCAAAGGTGAAGTCAAAGGTGTCGGTGGTCGTCGAGCTGTCGGTCGCCACGGTGACGAAGGGCCCGGCGGCACCCACCGCGGCCGAGGCCGCGGCCACGCCGTAGTCGGCTTCCGCTTCGGCCTCGGCCGCGACCTCGGTCTCTGATTCCAGGACCGCGTCCGGGCCACTGGGCTCGGTGTCGCTGCCGTTCAGTTTGTCGCCGTCGACAATCAGCCGCGGGATCATGGCATCGGCCGGGTTGGTGTTGATGAACACGAACAGCGAAACCTCGCCCAGGCCTTCCATCTCGGCCTCGACCTCGTTCGGGGCACCTTCCATGCCCGGCACGCCGGCCACGGCGACGGACACCGAGACCGGCCCGCCGAACGGGTCGAAGGCTCGGGCAAAGGCGAAGACCAAGCCGGAGTCGTTGCCTTCCGGGGCGGACACGGTGATCTCGATGACCGGGCCGCTGGCGGCGGCCGCCGCGGCGGCGTAGAGCGTGGTGACGGTCTGCACGTCCGACACGTAATCGGGACGCCCGGCGGAACCCGCGGCGGCCGCCGCGGCGCCCGCGAAATAACCCACCTCGGCTTCGGCTTCGGTCTCGGTTTCGATCTCGAAGACGATGTCTTCGATGTTGACATTGGGGATGGCAGTCAGCCCACGGCCGCCCAGCTCGGCCGGTCCGGGACGATCGAAATCGGCGTAGAAGTTTTCGCCGTTGCCGAACACGCTGGTGGAGGCCGACGCGCCGGTTGCGGCGTTGGCGGTGACCGGGACCAAGGCGTTGCGCGACTCGACCGCGGCGGCGCCGGCGCCCGCGGAAGCGGAGTTGAAACCGGTTTCGGCCTCGGCCTCGGCCTCCACTTCGGCTTCGGCTTCGACCTCGAAGTTGCCCGTGGGCTGGGCCAGCGGGCCGGTGGTGGTGCCCACCGGCGGCCCGGTGCGGGTGACCACGATCGGCTGGCCGCGGTCGCTCAGCGACACGGTGCCCAGCGTGAGATCGTCGTCGCCGGAGAAGGAAAGCCCCTGGAGGTAGACGCCCGAACCGGCGACGGCGTTGGCCCGCGCTCCGGGCTCGCCCGAACCGCTGAAGGTCAGCACACCCGAGCCCAGGCTGGCGACCGCGTCGGCGATGGCTTCGGCTTCGGCTTCGGCGTCGGGGTTGAAGCTGGCGGTGGTGTTGCTGCGGGCCAGGTTGCGATCGACGATGTCGTTGCGGCGGATGACTTCTCCGTTGCCGTCACCGGTGGAGGTGACCCCGGCCGCGGAATTGGCCGCCGTCGTGGTGGAGTTGACGCCGACCGACCCGCCGCCCGAGCCCGCGACCACCGAGACCGCCGCGGAATTGTTGCCGGTGTCGGCCTCGACCTCAACTTCGGCTTCGGCTTCGGCCTCGGCCTCAAAAAGCCCGTCGCCGAAGACGCCGGTGCCGTCGCCGGGGATGTTCTGGTTCGGCCCGCCGCTGGCCCCGGCGCCCGGACGCAGGCCCAGGTTGCCGGTGGTGCCGCCGCCGCTCTCGCCACCGGAATTGTTGCCCGAGTTCGAGCCACCGGTGATCTGCTTGTCGCCGGTGAAGAAAGCCGAATCGGGCAGGGTGCCCGTCACATCGCTGGCCGAGGTGCTGGTGAGCACCGCCACGCCCGTGTCGGAGGAGGCGAAGTCGCCCGAGACCGCGACGGCCACGCCGCCGGCGGCGGCGGCCCCCGCCACGCCGGGGCCGGCCTCGGCCTCGGCTTCAACCACGACTTCGACTTCGCTCACGGCTTCGGTATCGACCTCGGTTTGTCCGTTGCTGCCCGCGCTGGTCGCCGGGCGGGTGTCGTCGGACGGCGCGCCGTCGGCCGAGCCGTTGCCGCCGGGCACGCTGGTCACGCCAGCCACGGCGGTGGACGTGGACGACGCGGCCTCGGTGTTGGTGTCGGTGTCGGTGACGGCCGGGATGGTCTGGCCGTCGGCGGTGATCTGCACGTCGAAGCCCGACGCGGCGGCGGCGGCGCCCGCACCCGCACCTGCGACGGCGGCGCCGTTCTGGATCTCGACTTCCACTGCGGCTTCTACTTCGGCCTCGCCCTCGCCCTCGGCGGTCACGATGCCCACGCCGCCGGTGCTGGAACTGGGGGCGGTGGTGAACAGGCCGCCGATGCGGGCGGTCTTGGACGGCCCGCCGTCCGTCGCGTCGCCGGGCGTGGCGAAGGTCACGCCATCGACGGAGATCGGATCATTGGACTTGACCGACAGCGAGCCGCTGGCAGCCGTTTCTGCGACCGCGTTGTTGCCCGACGCGCCCGCGGCAGCGGTCTGGGCCACGGCCCCGGCGGCCTGGCCGGCGTTGGTGTCGGCGGCAACTTCGGATTCGGCCTCGGTCTCGACCTCTGACTCCCCGTCGCCGTCGATGCGGGCGTTCCCGCCGGGCTGCTCGAAGGTGTCGGCGCCCGGGGTGGTGGTGCCGATCACCGCGGCCTGGGTTGTGTTGAACGCGGCGGAGGTGTCGAGCGACGGGGTCAGCGTCGCGGAGAGCAGCATCCGGGCTTCGACGGCCTCGAACACCGGGCCCAGGGCGGCGGACATCTTCTGTCGAGTCGAACGGGGCAGGCGGGTGGCGACGGACGGCGTGGTGACAGGGTTCATGGCGGTGGCTTTCTGCATGATGAAAACGGGCTCCTCCGGGTATGACTGAAACGAGAAGCGCGAGAGGTTGTGAGATGTGCTCGCGGGGACGATCTTAAAATCGTCGCCCCCGATCGAGGTGGGCCGCGGATGAGGAAAGCTTCACCGCCGCAAATTAGCGCAACCGGCCGAGAGACTTTGCTCGATTAGCGAAGCGACGTATTGCCCACGATCGGAACCCGTCACCACCGGGGTGCGGGCGCGATCGACGCCGGGTCCTCTTCGGTTTTCCTTGCGACACAAGACCAGGCCGACCGTGTTCAACGGCTCCAGTCGCGTGCTGGCTGCGGCAACGAACCCGCGCGCAACGCGAGGCCGCGACATCTCCGGCCGGCTCGTCAGGGAGTTCCCTGAGGCCGGGCGTGTGTTCCGCGGCGTGCTGGAGTCGCCTGTCCCCGTCAAGGGGTTTGATGAAATGACCGTCCGGGCCGAGGCTCGCGAGGCGACGCCGCGCCCAGAGCACACGTCGGCGGGGGACGCGTAGCCGCCTTACCCGTTGTCGTTCGGCTTGCTGATGCTCTCGCGCATGTCGGTGTCGGCGATCACGTTCTGCATCTTGTAGTAGTCCATGATGCCCATGTTGCCGCTGCGAAGCAGCTCGGCGAGGGCCTTGGGCACGTCGGCCTCGGCCAGGGTGACCAGGGCGCGGTTTTTCTCGATGTCGGCCCGGTTTTCCTGCTCGAGCGCGACGGCCATGGCGCGGCGCTGCTCGGCCTCGGCCTGGAATCGGCGCTTGTCCGACTCGGCCTGGTCGGCCTGCAGCTTGGCGCCGATGTTGTCGCCCACGTCGATGTCGGCGATGTCGATCGACAGGATGGTGAAGGCGGTGCCGCTGTCCAGGCCCTTGGCCAGCACGACCTTGGAGATGCTGTCGGGGTTTTCCAGCACGGCCTTGTGGCTGACGGCCGAGCCGATGGTGGTGACGATGCCCTCGCCCACGCGGGCGACAATGGTTTCTTCGGTCGCCCCGCCGATGAGCCGGGCGAGGTTGGCCCGCACGGTCACGCGGGCCCGGGCCCGCAGCTGGATGCCGTCCTGGGCCACCGCGTCGATGGTGTTCCGGCCGCTCTCGCCGCTGGGGCAGTCGATCACCTTGGGGTTCACGCTGGTCTGCACCGCTTCCAGGATGTCGCGGCCCGCCAGGTCGATGGCGCAGGCGGTGTTCCAGTCCAGGTCGATTTTGGCGCGGTCCGCGGCGATCAGCGCGTTGACCACGCGGGGCACGTCGCCGCGGGCCAGGTAGTGGGTTTCCAGCTCATTCGTGCTGACGTCGATACCGGCCTTGCTGGCCTGGATGCGGCTGAGCACGATGGTGCGCGGGTTGACCTTCCGCAGCCACATGCCCACCAGCGAGCCCAGGCTGACCCGCGCGTTGGACACCGCGGCCTGGATGTAGAGGCCGATGAAACGCGAGAGAAACACGAGCACCGCGAGCACGATGATGGCGGCGATGACGATGCCGACCCACAGCAGCTGGGCGCCGCTGACGGGTTGGGCGAGGGTGAGTGAGGCGTGCGTGGGGAAGAGGTGGGCGAGCAGCATGGAGGGGTTCCGGAGTCGAGGTGGGGCCGTGGGGCGGCCCCCAGTTTAGGCGTTGCCGCGGCCGTTGTGCGACCTCGGTGCGACCTCGGTGCGACCTCCGTGCGACCTGCGGCGGCCGCGGGTCACCCCTGGACCGGGTCCCGCGGGGCGCGGGACCCGGACCGCCGGATCTGCGGGGTTCGATTTTATGGCCTGAGGGTCTGGAGCGGGGTGCGGTGCCGCCGTGGCGGCCGGGTGCCCGCGCCGGCCTTCGCTGGCGGCAGGCTCGGCGCAGGGATGACAAAGCGGGGGGCGACCGTTCCCCAAGTTCCGGCGGCGGAGGCCGCAGGCAGGGCGGCGCCCCGTGCGTGCCCCGGCGACAGGGGTTCTAATGGGTGGGAGAACCAGCAACGCCACGCAAAAGGAAGCGCAGAATGAGAGCGATCGTGACCGGGCAAGTGGGCATGGACAAGAAGTCCTACCTGCAGGGCGTCGTGGACCTGGCGGGCCGGCGGGGCGAGACCATCGAGCTCTACAACGTGGGCGACCTGATGTATCAAGAGGCCCCGGACGTGAAGCCCGGGCGAATTCTGGACCTTCAGTTGGGCCGGCTGGACGCGCTGCGACGCAGCGCGTTCAAGGACGTCATCCGCGACAGCGAGGGCAAAAAGCACATCCTGGTGAACACGCACGCGACGTTCCGCTGGCGGCACGGGCTGTTCAGTGCGTTCGATTTCGATCAGGTGCGTGAGCTTGCGCCCGACACGCTGATCTGTCTGGTGGACAACATCGAGGTGGTGCACGCGCGGCTGCACCGCGACCACATCTCCGACGCGACGCTCAAGGACCTCATGGTCTGGCGTGAGGAAGAGATCATGGCCACGGAGATGATGGCGCAGGCGCTGGGGATTGCCAACCGTTTCTATGTGGTGAGCCGGGGGCGGCACGTGGACACCCTGGAGACGTCGTTCCGGCTGGTCTGCCGGCCGAAGATGAAGACGGTGTACCCCAGCTTCCCCATGACGCACGTGGAGAAGATGCCCGAGGTGCTGAAGGTGATCGACGGCTTCCGCGCCACGCTGGCCGAGAAGTTCATCGCGTTCGATCCCGGCGACGTAGACGAGAAGATCCTGCTGGACCGCGCGCTGGAGGCGGCCCGCAACGGCGACGACTTCGTCGAGGTCGAGCCGGGCAGCTTTATGGGCAGTCGCGACAAGATGCGGGTGAGCGTGAAGCAGGTGCTGGACATCGCCGGGGACATCGATGGGCAGATCTACAGCCGCGACTTCAAGATGGTGCGGCAGAGCGACATGATCGTGAGCCTGGTGCCGAAACTGCCCGACGGAGCGCCGGGGTTGTCGAGCGGGGTGGAGCGCGAGTTGCACCACGCCTTTGAGCACGGACGCGAGGTTTATGTGGTGTGGCAGCCCGAGAAGAACCCCAGCCCGTTCATCACCGAGACCAGCACGAAGTGGTTCCGCAGCGTGGACGAGGCGCTGGCGTATTTTGAAGAGGCCGGCATGTTCGTACAGACCCATCTGTTCGGCTAGCGCCGACGCTCGGGGCGCTGCCCGGTGGCCGCCCCGGGCGGCGGCGACCGGACGCTTCCCGAGCGGTGGGGGCTCCGCCCCCACACCCCGGGAGGGGGCGAGCGACGTGGGCGGTCTTGGGATGCGCGGTTCCGTCATTCCCGCGCAGGCGGGAATCCAGCGCGTTGCCCTCGACGACCGTTATTTGTTGGTGCCAAGTCGCCCCATCCTGGATTCCCGCCTGCGCGGGAATGACGGAAAGGTCAGATGATTCCGGCGGGTGGTGGGCTGTTTCGTAGGGTGGGTCAAGGGCCGCCGGACCCACCGTGCCGCGGGGTGAAGTCACCCGCGATGCAATGCCGACGCCCAGGCGGAGTCGGTCAACGGTGGGTCCGCAAAGCCTTGACCCACCCTACGAAAACCGCCGGAATCAACGCGGCGGGCCGCCCCCGCTCCGCGAAGGGTCAGTCCGTGGCGACCGCGGCGACCGCGTCGTCGGCCGGGGCGGCGTCGGATGCAGGATGCTGCTCGACCTTGCGCAGGTCGGCGCCCATGCCGTAGAACTCGGGCAGCTCCGCCCGCACCTCGACCGGCAGCGTGGCGGCGGCGTAGCCGGGCGCGCTGACCTCGACGGTGGTGGTGCCCGGCGCGGCGGCGCGGGCGGCGACCAGCGCGACGCGGGTGCCGGCGGGGAAGGTGACGCGGACGGGGCGACCGGCCTCGGCCCCGGCCAGGGCGACGGGGCCGGCCCCGGCCTGCGGGGCGGGGGTCAGGGTGACGGTGACCGGACGGTCGGTGCGCTGGGGCAGCGTGAGTTGCAGCCGCGTTTCACCGGACTCGGGCAGGCTGATCCGGCTCTGGCGGTCGTCGCCCAGGTTGCCGCGTACCAGGAGGGGGGCGGGCGTGAAGGTCGCGGACTGGGTGGCGGGTCCGCCGGCGTGACCGGTCCAGAAGTCGATGCGCTGCGGCGTGCCCGCGGCGTCGGCGGGGAAGCGGTGGCCGGCAAACACGTAGCCGTCGCCGGTGCGGATGAACCGTGCGGTGACGTCTTGCCCGTTCAGGGCGGCGACGAAGCGGCCCGAGGTCGCCGCGGGACGGTACGTGACCCGGAACGGTTCACCGGGTTCGGAAACGGTGACCGTGCCGGCGGCCGACGCGTTGACGTTGAACGGCACGGCGGCGGGCCGAGCTTCAGAGCTTGCCGACCCGCTCGGGGCGGTCTGGCAGCCGGGGGCGGCGGCGAGGGCGAGCAGGGCGAGGGTGAGCATGGGGGCGCAGCGGCGGGGCGGGGTCATCTGGATCTCCGTCGGGGGGAAAGTCGACGGGAACCGTACGATTGGGCGGGGGGCGGCCAAACCGGCGCGCGGGTCAAGGCGGCTGGTTTGGGTGACCCTGCCGATTGCGCCGGCGCCTCGGGTCGAGCGGCGCCGCGACCCCTGCACCCAAGGCGTCAACGTGCCGCGTCCCCTGCATTCAAGGCGTCAGGGTCCGACACCCTTTATGGGCTTTGCAATAAAGGGTGTGGCGACCCGTCTGCTGGTTTGACGGCGACGCCGTGGGTGGATGGACTTGGATGGCCGCGGCGTGACGCGATGCCTCTCCCCTCACCCCATCGCCCCGACCTCGGCCAGCAGCGCGGCGTGCGTGCGGCAGCCCAGGTGGAAGCGGTCCAGGGCAAAGTGCTCGTCGGGGCTGTGGATGTTGTCGCCGTTGAGGCCGAAGCCGATCAGCAGCGTGTCGATGCCCAGGCGGTCCTTGAAGTCGGCGATCACCGGGATGGTGGCGCCGTCACGCACGAGCGCGGGCTTCTTGCCGGCGGTGGCTTCGAGCGCCCGCGCGGCGGCGGCGAGCCAGGGGCTGTCGTTGGCCACGGCGACGGGCCAGGCCTCGCCGTGGTTTTCGAGGGTCCAGCGGCAGCCGCCCACGTTCTGAGACTGGATCCAGTCGGTGAACTGCTGCGCGACCTTGCCGGGGTCCATGTCGGCGGGGATACGGAAGCTGACCTTGGCGCCGGCGAAGGTGGGGATCACGGTTTTGGCGCCTTGGCCCATGTAGCCGCCGTAGAGGCCGTTGATGTCGCAGGCGGGGCGGACCCAGCGGCGCTCCAGCGTGTCGAAACCTTTTTCGCCGAAGGGCGTGGCGCCCACGTCGGCGGTGAAGGCGGTTTCGTCGAAATCGAGCGCGGCAAACTCGTCGCGCACGGCGTCGGTGATCGGGGCGACGTCGTCGTAGAAGCCGGGGATGGTGATGCGGCCCTCGTCGTCGTGCAGCTTGCCCAGCACGCGGGCCAGCTGCGTGGCGGGGTTGGCCAGGCTGCCGCCGTACACGCCCGAGTGCAGGTCGCGCGAGGGGCCGTGCAGCTTGACGTCGAAGTACACCAGTCCGCGCAGGGCGTAGGTGATGGCGGGCGTGTCGGCGTCCCACATGCAGGTGTCGCTGACCACGCAGACGGTGTCGTCGGCGGTGCCGGTTTTCAATTTGTCGGCGTCGGATTCCAGGAATGCTGGCAGGCTCACGCTGCCGCACTCCTCCTCGCCCTCGATCATGACGGTGACGTGGCAGGGCAGGGGGGTATCGGTGTCGCGGTAGGCCTTGAGGGCCTCCAGAAACATCATGACCTGGCCCTTGTCGTCGCTGGCGCCGCGGGCGTAGAGCTTGCCGTCGCGCACGTCGGGCTCAAACGGGCCGGTGGTCCAGCCGTCGAGCGGATCGGGGGGCTGGACGTCGTAGTGGCCGTAGAAGAGCACGCGGCGGGCGGCGCCCGGGGCGACGATCTTGTCCGGGGTGGTGGCGATCACCAGGGGGTGTCCGCCGCCGGGGGTCAGGGTCTCGACGCTCAGGCCCAGCTGCTCGCAGAAGCCGGCGACCCAGGCGGCGGCCCGGTCCACGTCGCTCTTAAATGAAGCGTCGGTGCTGACGCTGGGGATCTGCAGCAGCTGGGTCAGGCGGGCCACGGCGTCGTCGGGATGGGCGGCCAGATGGGCCAAGGCGGCGGTGGCGGCGGACGGGTCGGCGGGCGGGGTGCGGAGGGGGGTGGTCATGATTATCTTTTTAGCAGGGTGGGCCCGTCCCCCCCGATCGCGACCGGTAAAACGGGGGTTGTCGGTGCTGGCCCCCGCTCATCCGCTCCCCCTCCCGGATTTGCGAGCGGGGGGTTACGATCGGCATGGCCCCCGTATACTCACGGCCCCCCGGACCCGAATGAACGCCGCCCGCGGGGGCGTGCCGCATCGGAGTCGCCGCCGGGCACGCCGCGTTGACCGGCACCGCCTCACGACCGGCGCCACGCAATTTCTTCCCTCATCCTCATCATGCCGCCCATGAAAAAGCCCACCCGCCCATCTGATGTGTCCGTTTCTTCGTCGGCGTCCGTGCCGGTCCGTGTGCGGCGGCCCGCGACCCGCTGGCTGCTGGCCGCGGCGTGTGCCATGAGCATCGTGTCGGTGGGTGCCCAGGGCCAGACCACGCGGACGGTGACGAACACGAATAACGACGGAGCGGGATCGTTCCGCGATATCCTGAGTAATGCCGAAGCCGGAGACACGATCCGTTTCAGCCAGGCCGGAACTATCCAGCTGACCGAGCAGCTGTTGATCGATAAGACCCTGTCCATCAACCCCGGTGGAGGCCGGATCACCCTCGACGGCGTCGATCAATCGACCCGGCTGCTGAATATCACCGGCGGCGACGTCACGATCGAAAACGTGTCCTTTGTGAACGGCGGGGCGCAGGGCGGCAACGGGGGTAGCGGCGGCTTCGCCGGCGGTGGCGGCGGTGCCGGGCTGGGGGGAGCCGTCGCGATCGAGGGAGGCAACGTCACCCTGATCCGCGCGGACTTCCGGAACAACCGCGCGATCGGTGGTAACGGCGGCACGGGCAGCGATGCCGACGTGGCCGAGAACTCGGCGAGCGGCCAATTCAGCTTTTTGGGCGGCGCCGGTGGCGGCGGCGCCAGCGACGGCAGCGTGGGGGTGGGCGGGTCCAGTCCGGCCGACGGGACCAGTTTCGTGAGCGGGGTGCCCGGTCAGCGGGGTGCCGATGGCGGTTCTAACCCTCCGGATCCGCGGGCCCGGGGCGGAAACTTCGGGGCCGGGCCGGACGAGAATGGCCAAGCAGGTGCCAACGGCGCGAGCCGGGGTGGCGGTGGGGGCGGGGGACCCTCGGCAAGCGCGGTCGGCGGCTTCGGTGGTGACGGCGGCTTCGGCGGCGGCGGCGGCGGCGCGGGCGACGGTGCAACCGATGACATGGGCGAGGACACCGACGGCCGGGGCGGCAACGGCGGCACGGGCGGCGGCGGCGGCGCGGGGGAAATCAACGACGCGGATATGTTTCCGCCCTCGCAGCGTGGTGGCGTCCGCGGGATCGGTGGCGGCAACGGCGAGATCATCCGCAACGGCGGAGCCGATGGGGCCGGTGATGGTGGCGGCGGTGCCGCGGTCGGGGGTGCCATTTATCTGGGCACCGGCGCGACCCTGGTCTTGGAAGACACGGACTTCAGCCAGGTGTTCGGCAACACCATCCTGAACGGGATCGCGGGCGGAACCCTGCGGTCGGATCCGCGTCCGGAATTCTTCACCGACGCCGCCGAAGACGGCCAGCAGTCCGGCTCGTTCCTGTTTGTCCAGAGCGGGGACGAGACCCTGACGCTTCGTCTCTCAACCGATCAAAACGTCGATCTCGGGACCTTCGGTGACGCCACCCAGCTGCTCGCGGTGCCGGGGACGGCCCGTATTTTCAGTTCCGTCACGGTGACGGGCGCCGGCGACCTGACCTTGGTGGGCGACAACGACCCGTTCACCAACGACTCGCAGTTCGGGGGCAATATCTTTGTCGACGGCGGCAACGTGATCGTAAGTCCAACCTCAAGCTTCGACATCGGAGCTCTGGTCACGCGCAACGGCGGATCGGTTTTCGGCACCGGCATTGCCTCGACGATCGTGAACGACAACGGCACGGTTAACCCCGGTTCCGGGCCGGGCGAGATCGGCACGCTGACCCTGGCCAGCGATTTCTCCCAGAACGCCAACGGCAACCTGGTGATCGAGTTTGGGGCCGGCGGCATCGACCAGCTGATTGTGCAGGACGAAGCCACGCTGAACGGCGAGCTGACGCTGACCGAGGTCTCCGCCGGCGTGCCGCTGGACACGCCGCTGACGTTCTTCTCGGCGCCGACTATTTTGGGCTCGTTCGATAACATCAACACGGTGTTCGCCAGCGGCGTGCTTCTGACCTCCGCCGAAGTGACGGTCAATCCCACCGACCTGCAGGTCACCTTCACGGCCGTGGAGCCCACGTTTGACCTGGCCGGCACCACCCCCGGCAGCCGCGCTGTAGGCAATTTCATCAACGATCTGGCAAACTCGGGGGACGCGGGCCAGGTCGCCCTCTCGGCGGACATCATCAACGCGGTGTCTGGCGGCGGGCCGCTGGTGGCAGACGGGGCGTTCAGCCCGGCCGTCCAGCAGGGGCTGGAGTCGCAGACCGGCGTGGTGCAGAACGCTAACGCGGCGGGCGCGGTTGCGGCCGGCACACAGGCCAACGCCATCGCCCGGTCCAGGGTGTCCGGGGCGGGGCTGGGCCGCGGCGACACCCCAGATTTGTTGCTGCTGGACGTCCGCAGCTACGACGATCTTTTCTCGAACCCGCGGGCGACCGAAAGCCCGCGGGGCGCGGACCCGGTGGGGTACGACGACGGATACGACGAGGTCACCCTGGGCGATGAAGACTCGGTGTTCGAAACGCGGCCTTTCTCGCTGTGGGTCGAAGGCGTCGCCGGCAAGGGCGAGATCGACTCGGACTCGAACGGCGCCGGCTCGGAGACCGAGACCACCGGCATCACCGCCGGGGCCGAGTGGCTGGCCGACGACGGCCGCACCGTCGCGGGCGTCTTCGTCGGGTCGACCGAAACCACCGTCGAGGTGGATGGCCTGGACGACGAGGGCAACATCGACAGCCTTCTGGTCGGCGTCTACGGCTCGACGCCGCTGGGCGACGGCTTCAGCCTGAACGGCAGCCTGTCGGTGGGCATGCTGGAGTTCGACAGCACCCGTCCCACCGGGTCCGGCACCGCCTCGTCCAGCAGCGACGGCATGGCCTTCAACGGCTCGATCGAGTTGCTCAAGAACATCTCACTGGATCGCCGCTCGGTGCTCTCTCCGTTTGTGGGTCTGGAAGGCAGCTTCGTGGAACGCGACGGCTTCACCGAGACCGGGGCCGGGGGCCTGAACCTGGACGTGGAGGACGCGACCGACGAGTACCTGACGGGGCTGGTCGGCCTGCAGTGGGTGGGCAGCTACGACGTGGGCAAGGACCTGCGGCTGAAGCCCGCGGCCCGCGCCGGGCTGGGCTTTCAATTCCTGGACGAGTCGGCGTCGACCACCAGCAGCTTCACGTCGAACCCCGGCACGTCGTTCACCAGCACCGGGGCCGAACGCGGCAGCAACTCGGTGCGGGTTGGGGTCAGCCTCGAGCTGAGCCCGCGTTTGAGCAACCGCTGGGCCGTCTACGGGCGCTACACCGGTGACTTTGCCGACGGCGGCAACGACCACGTCGGCCAGGTCGGCGTCCGCTTCGCGTTTTAGCGGCTCGGCGCCGGATACACGTTCCGCAAAGCCGGAACGCGTACCCGCCTTCTCGTCCGCCGCGGGCTGCGCCCGCCGAGCGCTTTTGGTCGTTGGGCTCGGGCTGTTTTTGCAGGGTGGGTCAAGGCTTTGCGGACCCACCGTTGTACGGCGCGGCCGGTCTTACGGCGTCGCTTCGGGGGCGGCCCGCCGGCCCCGGGTGGCACTGGCGGCTTGTCCGCCCGTGCTGCCGCGGGTTGTGAGCGCTGGCGGACAAGCCGCCCGTGATGCCGCGGATCGTGAGCACTGGCGGACAAGCCGCCAGTGGCACCCCCAAGCCGACGCACGCCTTCAGCTGTTGTTCGATCACTTCAACTGTCTGGGCCGCCCGGCTTACTCAGATCGACCCGCACCACATCGCCCTCCACCTTCACCGGGTACACCCGCAGCGGCTGACCGAACTCGGGGTCGTCCAGGTCGCGGCCGTCTTTGATGCTGTAGGTGTAGCCGTGGTAGGGGCAGGTGAGCGTCAGGCCGCGGCGTTCGCCCTCGCCCAGCGGCAGGCCGGCGTGCGGGCAGACGTTGGCCACGGCGTGCAGGGTGCCGTCGACGTTCATCACGACCAGCGGGTGGTCGGCGTGCTTGACGCAGCGCTGGCTGCCGTCGGGGAAGTCGGTGGCGGGGCCGAGGTCGGTCCAGGTCATGGCGGGGCGAGGGGGTTGGGGTACAACGGGGCGGTGACGGACGAGCTTAGACGGTTGCGCGGGGCGGTACGGGCTCTGGCCGAGCGGGCCCTGGCGGCGGCGTGCGACGCGCCGGGGCACCGTCCGCGGGCGGGGACGGTGGTCTACCGGCTGACCGAGGCCGTGCCGGCGGCGCGGGCGGCGCTGGAGAACCCTTCCGGCGTGCTTGCCGACCCGGCGGCCGCGCTGACCGACCCGGCGGTCCGCGTGCAGGACGGCCGCGGGCACACGCGGCCGGTGTACGCGTCGCTGGCCCGGCACCTGCACGGCGGCGAGTGGCTCGTGCCCGACGGCGGCACGGTGGACGGCCGGGCCTGGTCGCGGCTGATCGGCGAGACCGCGGCCTTCCCCGCCGCCGACCTGCCGCCGGGCGACGGGCCGCTTCACCCACGGGACCCGGACGACGCGCCGGACCACTGGACCTACCGCGAACTGACCGCGCTGCACGCGTGGGACGCGCTGGCCGAGCGTTTCGACGATGGCGCGGGCCGCGCCCGCGTGGCGGCGGCGGCGCGCTGGCACGTGGGGCACACGCAGCCGGACTACACCACGTACCAGCCGTGGGCGCTCGCGGCGTTCGCCCGCGGACCCGACACCCGCGGCTTCGCCGAGCAGCAGCTGCACGACACCGAGACCCAGCTGGCGATCCACGGCGGAGCGGGCAGCGTGGTGGCGGGGCTGCTGCTCGCCGACGCCTGGACGCTGCTGAGCCCCTGACGACCTCCGCCCCCGTTCACCAGGCGGGCGGGAGGCCGGCCGGGCGCGGCCGCACACGGGGTGGTCGTGGGGTCACCGTCCAGTCGATTCGTCAACCTCCTCCGGTTGTCGCCCGCAGTGCGGCGGACGCGCCCCGGGGGTTGGCGGCAAGCGGCGCGGCGGCCCTGTCGAGACCGACCCTCCCGGGTACGCTGCGCTGATGAGCGAAACCCCCTTGTCCACGTACGGCCTGCCCAACGAAACGGTGCTGCGCAACCTCTCGCCCGCGGCGCTCTACGAAGAGGCCATCCGCTTCGACAAAGGCGCGTCGATCGCCGACTCGGGCGCGCTGATCGCCTATTCCGGCGGCAAGACCGGCCGCTCGCCCAAGGACAAGCGGATCGTGCACGACGCGGGCACCGGGGACGACGTGTGGTGGGGCACGGTCAACATCCCCATCGAGCAGAAGACCTTCGACATCAATCAGCGCCGCGCAATCGACTACCTGACCACGCGGCCGCGGTTGTACGTCGTGGACGCGTTCGCGGGGTGGGACCCGGCGCACCGCATCAAGGTCCGCGTGGTGTGCGAGCGGCCGTACCACGCGCTGTTCATGTGGACGATGCTGATCCGGCCGACGGAGGAGGAGTCGCAGAACTTCGGCGAGCCCGACTGGACCATCTTCAACGCCGGGGCTTTCCCCGCCAACCCGCTGACGGCCGGCATGACCAGCCGCACCAGCGTGGACGTGGACCTGGCCAAGCGGCAGATCGTGATCCTGGGCACCGAGTACGCGGGCGAGATGAAGAAGGGCATCTTTACGGTGATGAACTACCTGATGCCGAAGAAGGGCCACCTGTCGATGCACTGCTCGGCCACCGCCGACCCCGAAACCGGCCGCAGCAGCGTGCTTTTCGGCCTGTCGGGCACGGGCAAAACCACTCTGAGCGCCGACCCGAACCGCCCGCTGATCGGCGACGACGAGCACGTGTGGTCCGACACCGGCGTGTTCAACATCGAGGGCGGCTGCTACGCCAAGGCCATCCACCTGAGCCGCGAGAACGAGCCGCAGATCTTCGATGCCCTGCGTTTCGGCAGCGTGCTGGAAAACGTGCGCTTCGACCCCGCGGACCACCACGTCGACTTTGACGACACCAGCATCACCCAGAACACACGCGGGGCGTACCCGATCGAGTTCATCGACAACGCGCAGATCCCCTGTGTGGCGGGCCACCCCACCGACGTCATCTTCCTGACGTGCGACGCCTTCGGTGTGTTGCCGCCGGTGGCGAAGCTGACGCCCGACCAGGCCATGTACCACTTCATCAGCGGCTACACCGCGAAGGTCGCGGGCACCGAGATGGGTGTGACCGAGCCCGAGGCAACATTCAGCCCGTGCTTCGGCGGGCCGTTTCTGGTGTGGCACCCGGGCAAGTACGCCGAACTGCTGGCGGAGAAGATGTCGGAGCACGGGGTAAGCGTGTGGCTGGTGAACACCGGATGGACCGGCGGCGGGGCGATGGGCGACGGGGCCGAGAGCGGCCGCGGGGCACGGATCAAGCTGAGCTTCACCCGCGCAATCATCGACGCGATCCACGGCGGGCAGCTGGGCGACGCGCCGACCAAGCCGGACCTCACCTTCGGTTTCGACGTGGTGACCGCCGTGCCGGGCGTGCCCGACGCGCTGCTGGAGCCCCGCGGGGCGTGGGCTGACGGGGCCGCCTACGACGCGGCGGCTGCGAAGCTGGCCGGGTTGTTCCGCGACAACTTCGCTGGCTACGTGGACGGGGTGAGCGAAGCGGTGGCGGCGGCGGGGCCGCGGTAGCGGCGGGGGGGGCGGCGCGGCCTGCGCCACACCGGGACACGCTCCGACTTCTGGAGACCGGAATCGGGCTTGACCGATGCGGTCGCTCCGGGGACTCTGGCCGAGGGCCGGGGCCGTGTTTCACTTACTTGCGCTGGAAAGCAGGATCGGTATTATGGGATTGGTTTCAGAGTTCAAAGAGTTTGCGATGAAGGGCAGCGTCATCGACCTCGCCGTGGGCGTGGTCATCGGTGCGGCCTTCGGCAGCATCGTCAGCGCAATGGTCGAGAAGGTGTTCATGCCCATCGCCGGCTGGGCGATGGCGGGCGTGGACCTCGCGTCGCGGAGCTACACCCTGCCCTCCAAGATCGAGGGTCAGCCGGCGGCGGAGATCGGCTACGGCGCGGTCATTCAGGCCGCCATCGAGTTCGTCATAGTCGCCTTTGCGATCTTCATGGTGGTCAAGGTGATCAACTCGGCCCGGCGGAAGCAGGAGGAGGCACCCGAGGACGAGCCCACGCCCGTGGACGTCGGCCTGCTGACCGAAATCCGCGACCTGCTGAAGTCCCGACCGATGTGAGCCGGCGTGATGTCCACGCAACGATGAGCCCCGCCCGGCACACCCGGGCGGGGTTTTTTGTGGTAACGCAGCGTAGACTCAACGCGTGGTCAAGCGTGTGCTTCTGATGTGCGTGTCGATGGGGGTGTCCCTGGCGCTCGGAGCGGCCGCTCCGGCGGCTGCGTCGCCGGTGGACCTTTCGGCGGGTGCCCCGCGCGATGTGGCGGAGCTCCGCGAAATCCAGCGAAGGGTGCGGGCGGTCGTGGCGGCGGCCGGACCGGCCACCGTTTCGCTGCACATCCCCGCCGACTTCCGTGCTGAATCCGGGGCCAGCCGGCCGTCGGGCGCAGGCAGCGCCGTCATCGTGACCCCGGAAGGCCTGGGCCTGACCGCGGCACACGTGATCGAGCGACCGGGTCGCGAGATCCGCGTCGCACTTGCCGACGGCACGCGGGCCGCGGCCCGCACGCTGGGGGTGGACCACCGGCTGGACGTGGGGCTGATTCAGCTCGTGAGGCCGGGCCCGGACGGCGACGGCGGCGAACCCTGGCCCCACGCGTCGCTGGGCGAGCCGGGAGACGTGGCCCACGGCCAATGGGTGGTGGCGCTGGGGCACCCCGGAGGGTTCGTGGCCGACCGCCCGGTGACCGCCCGGCTGGGGCGGGTGATCCGACTGCGGCCGGTGGTCGGTTTTCAGACCGACTGTGCGTTGATCGGCGGCGACTCGGGCGGGCCGCTTTTCGACCTGCGGGGCCGCGTCGTGGGCATCCACACCCGCATCGGGCGGACGGCGCGGACCAACGTGTCGGCCTCCATGGACGACATCGCGGCGGTGTGGACCGGGCTGATGGAAGGAGAGCGCGTGTGGGAGGTGTTCGGCGCCGTGTTGAGCGCCCACCGCGACGGGGTTCGGCTGCACGACGTCGATCCGTCGGGGCCCGCCGCGCGGGCGGGTCTGCAGGCCGGCGACGTGCTGCGTTCGCTCAACGGTGTCGATCTGGCCGATCCGCACGCGGCGGGCTTGGACCTGGTCCACCTGGCCGAATCGCCGGCCGAGCCGGACCCCGCGTCGGAAGACCGAAAGGCGTTGGTTGAGTTCTGGCGCGGCGAAGAGCGGCGGATTCTGGAGGTGCCTCTTGCGACCGAACGCTGAGCGCCGACCGCCGCGTACCCGAGCCCGCTTCGCGTCGATGCTCGGGCTGCTGCTCCTCGCGCTGCCCGCCTGCGCCCAGCGCCCGGTGCTCAAGACCGGGCTCGAGACCGAGGGCCAGGCCGTCAGGGAGGTTTTTGCGCCCGTGGTGGCGGCCGCCCGCCGCGCGACGGTTCGCCTGGCCCCGGCCGGTGGCGGCGATTCGGTGGCCCTGGGGCTCGTGATTTCAGACACCGGCGACGTGCTGACCAAGGCCAGCGAGCTGCGTGACGCCGACGGCCGGCCGCGCGACGTGATCGCCACGCTGGCCGACGGCCGACGCCTGACCCTGGCACCGGTGGCGACCGACCCGCGCAGCGACCTGGCGCTGCTGCGGGCCGAGCCCGCGGCGGCGGGCCTCTTCGCGTTGGATCCCGCCGGCGGCGCGACCTCGGCGGTCCCCGCCCCCGGCAGCTGGGTGGCGGTGCCGGGGCTTGAGGCCGCGCCCGACGCGGTGGGCGTTGTCAGTGCCGGGCCGCGCGGGCTGGACCCGGTGCGGCTGGGCGTGGCGTTCTTCCGGTCGCGGGGCGAGGGCGACACCCCCGGGCCGCTGGTGGTCAGCGCGGTGCAGGAAGGCATGGGCGCTGCGCGGGCCGGGGTAGAGCCCGGCGACCGGCTGTTGCGGCTGGGCAGCGACGCGCTGGTGGAAGCCCGCGACCTGATCGATCCGCTGCGCGACGTGAGTGCGGGCGACACGATGACGCTGACTGTCGAACGCGACGGCGAGCGGCTGACGCTGGAGGTCACGATGATGAACCGGCCGCTGAACCTGAAAGACCGCAGCGACTTCATGAATCAGATGGGAAACACGCTGTCGCGCCGGCGCGACGGCTTCGACGCCGTGTTCCAGCACGACGCGACGATCGAACCCGAGCTGTGCGGCGGGCCGCTGGTGGACCTGGACGGCCGGCTGATCGGCCTCAACATCGCGCGGGCGGGGCGGGTCGAGTCGTACGCGTTGCCGGTCGCCGAGGTGTTGGCCGCGCTGGAAAGGCTGCGGGCACAGCTTCAGCATTCGACACGGCCCCGGACCGACGGGGCGCCGCCCGCCCCATAAAGCCTGCGCGTCACAGACCGACCCGCGCGATCCGGCCCGGAGGCCGCCCGCCCGTCACGCCGCTGCGGCGCGGGCAGCCTTGGGGCATGCCCAGGGTGCGGACCAATCGAACAAGCGGCGTGACGGCGGTCGAGATGCTGGTGCTGCTGGCCGGGCTCACGGTCCTGCTGTCGCTGCTGCTGCCGGTGCTGCAGGCCGCCGAGGTGACCGGCCGCGAGCTGGGCTGCCGCGAACAGCTGCGGGTCACCGGCACGTGGATCGACGCCTACGCGCGGGACCACGACGGACGCCGTCCCGCCAGGGCCGACGCGTCCCGCTACCCGGCCGAGGTGTTTGCCCACCTCGGGTACGACCGACGAAACCTGCTGGCGGGCTACGCCGGCGCGCACGGCCTGCCGGCCTGCCCGGCCGCAAACGCCGGCCGCCCCGGCGACGCCGGCAACACCGCGTACGTGCTCTACGGGACATACGCCTGGCTCGGCGGGCCCGACCAGCCGATTGATCCGACCGCCGATTCGACGCCGGCGGGCACCGTCCGCGTGCAGGACGTGCTGATCGACGCCGAGCGCGGCCTTGGCGGCTTCGGCCAGCGGTACAACCACGGCGTGGGCGTGGCCGCCACGCGGGACGGCAACCCGGCCTTTGGCGGGGCTTGGGGCGGCGACCCGGCCGGCATGAACGCGCTCTTTGGCGACGGCCACGCCGCGTGGTCTGGCGCCGGCGAGGTGGGGGTGGCCGGCTGGGCCACGGGGTTGAGGCAGCGGCGGGTGTATGGGGTTCTGGCTTCGCCAGAAAAAGTGAAAAGTGAAAAGCGCAAAGTGAAAATTCGGAATGGGGCGTAACGTGAGGAACTCACTCAAGGTCGGTGGCGGCGATACCCTGATTGGATGTCGCTGATTCAGATCCCCATCGAGCCCGACTTCACCGCCGTCACTCCGGCGCATGAGGCGCTGATGGCGGACGCGAACCGGCGGATCGAAGACTTTGTGCGGCGACGCAAAGACGCGCCGATTCCGGCGTTTGTTCCGAGCGACGCGCGGATGAGCGTGGCGGCGCTGGCCGCCATCCAACGCGATCACCTGGCGCCGCAGAACACCTTCTGCGAGTGGGGCAGCGGCATGGGCGTCACCGCGTGCCTGGCCGCGCAGCTGGGCTTCGACGCCTGCGGCATCGAGATTGAGCGCGACCTGGTCGAGGCATCGACCGACCTTGCTGAAGAACACGGCCTGACCATCGACTTCGTACACGGCAGCTTCGTGCCCGAGGGCGGCGACGACCTGGCCGTCGACTCGGGCGAGTTCGAGACGCTGTCGATCGGCCTCAACCCCGGCTACGACGATCTGGGGCTCGACGCGGACGACTTCGGCGTGATCTACGCGTACCCCTGGCCCGGCGAGGAGTGGGCCGTGGAGCAACTGTTTGAGGCCTACGCCGCGCGGGGCGCGCTGCTGGTGACTTACCGGGGGCGCGAAGAGGTTTTTGTGCACCGCAAGGGGTAGTGGGCGGCTCGCAGACTTCAGGCGGGTCGCAGACCCGCGCGGCTGCTCCGGGCGGTGGGGGACCCGCCCGCGCGCCCGTCGATCCGCGGGTTTTGCAGGGTGGGTCAGGGTCTGCCGGGTTCAAGCCCACCCTGCGAAGACGGCGGCGACGGAATGGACCCCTCCCCAAACCGGGCCGCGCGCACCGCCTTTGCCGCCGGCGCACCGCACGGCAGCGGCGTCCCCTCAATCAAGTCCACCAGCAGCTCCGCCGCGAGCGGTGCGGACAACGCGCCGTGGCTGGTGAGGGCGGTGAGCGCGTACAAGTCGTTTGCGCCAGACACGGCGCCGACCACGGGCATGCGGTCGCGGGCGTTGCAGCGCCACGAGGTGCGGCCGGTGACGTCGGTCCAGTCCATGGCGTCGGTCCACGTGGCGCTGCTGCGGCGGGCACCATCGCGGTTGCGCTGGTGATCGGCGTCGCGTACCGCGGGGTCGGGGTCGTCTCGGTCGTGGGTGGCGCCGACGGCATGGCGCGGCGTGCCATCGAAGGAGAACCCGGGGGTGAGGTAGCCGGGGCCGTTGATGGCGTGGGCGAGGTGCTGACTCTCGGGCGTGCCGCGCACGAGGCTGAGCTGTCCGCGGACGGCTTCGAGCGGCCAGTGTGCACACGCGGGGTGGTCGCGGACGGCGGCGGCGGTGGCCAGCACGGTCAGGTCGGCGTCGACGGGCTCGTCGCGCTCCACCAGGGTGATGCCCGGGTGGGCCAGTACATGTGTTGCGTAGCGGTCGAAACGCCTCAGTCCGGCCCCGCTTGCGCCGGTGTACCACAGCCCGGGGGGATCGTCGCGCCAGGCAACACGGCCGTCCAGGGCGCCGAAGTTGTCCGCGGCGCGGCGCAGCCAGGCCCCGGGTTTGTGGTCGGTGGGGGCGCGGTGGGCGCCAACGGCTTCGAAGTCGGGCTGCTGACGCGCGAGGGTCAGGGCGCTGCGGTACCAGTCGTGGCGGGGCGAGGGCGCGCGTTCGGGGACCGGGCCGACCAGCGCGACGGGGTTGCCCGACGCGCCGGCACCCGGGCGGTCGCGCTCGCAGACCGTGACCCGCCAGCCGCGGCGGGCCAGGGCGTCGGCGGCGTGCAGCCCGGCCCACCCGGCGCCGAGCACGCAGGCGCGGGACGGCGTCGAAAAGGTTCCTGACACCTTTTTGAAGGCCTCTTTGCGGGAGTCCGGCTTGGAGGCGCGGGTGATGTGGCGTTTGAGGGTGCCGCCGGGCAGCTTCTCGACCGCGAAGCCCGCGGCGGCGAGGGCCCGACGCACGGTCCCCGCGCTGCTGAAAGTGCCGGCGGCGCCGCCCGGCGCGGTGCGGTCGAAGACGGCGGCGAGCGCGGTTTCGCTCCACATCGCGGGGTTCTTCGCGGGGTCGAAGCCGTCGAGAAACCAGGCGTCGGCACGGGTGGTGGGCGCGATCGCGGCCAAGGCGTCGTCGACCTGCCCTTGGTGCAGGGTGAGCGTGGCGCCCGGCAGCACCACGCGGTGCACGCCGGCGACGGGGCCGGGCCACGCGGCTTGCAGGGCGGCGGCCCGCTTAGTGGTGGCGGGGTCGAGGTCCGCGCCGGCGTGGGCGTGGGCAAGGTCGTTGCCCGGTGGCGGGGCGCCCTCGACCGCGACGTAGTGCAGGTGCGCGCCCGCTTCGGCCGCGGCGGACCAGGTGGCGAGGAAGTTGAGGCCCAGGCCGAATCCCAACTCGCCGACCACGATTCGCGGCGCGGGAGAGGCGGCCGCGGTGCGGAGTCGCTCGGCCAGATCGGTGGCGGCGTGGAACAGCTCGCGGGCCTTGGCCAGGGCCCGGCCGGGGTTGAAGTAGATGTCGCCGTGGGCCTCGCAGTGCGCGTTGCCGTCGTCGTCGAAGCGGATCTGGGCGGGGCGGATGTGCACGCGGGCACGGTAGCGTGCGGGCGATCCGGGCGGGCTCGCGAAGTGGCCGCCGGCCCGCCCCTACGATGGAGTCGTGATCATTCCCCACGACGAGCTTTCTGACGACGCACTGGAGGGCGTGCTGACCGAGATCGTCACCCGCGACGGGACCGAGCTGTCCGACGCGTCGCCCAAGACCGTGTCGGTGCGGAAAGGCCTGGCGAGCGGGCGGCTGGTGCTGGTGCTTGACCCGCGCGAGGGGCTGTGCTCGGTCGCGCGGGCGGTGGACGCGGTGGGGCCGGAGGGGGAGGATCTGACGGTGGGGGATGAAGAGGACAACGAACCTCCGCCCGAGGGTGACACCGACCGCGTGCGTTGATTTCTATCACTCCGGAATTGCTGGGAGCCGGAGCTGCCAAAAATGCCCCGAAGGCATGAGCCGACGGCATGGGTTGGGCCGTTTTGCTATGGTCACGCACGGCCGCGGCCCCTGAGTTCCCACCGGCGCGGGAATGACGGGGGGCGGTGCCGAGGGGATCGCTGGGTCAAATGAATGGCTGGTGCGCGACGAACCCTGCGGACGGCACACGGAGTGTGCCTGCTACGCTTCCGCGTAGGCGTTGACCTCGTCCATGGTCACCTGCAGCCACTCCAGCATGTGCTGCTCGTAAAGGTCCTGGTGCGCGACGTTGCTGAAGTCCAGCCGCAACTCGTTGATGACTTTGGTGCCTTGGCCGATCCACTGGTTCCAGGTGATCTGGCCGAAGTGGTCGTAGATGAACTTGCCCAGCGGGCCGCGCATCGGCGGGTCGGCGAGGCGGGGCTGGGGCTGGCCGGCACGGCGGTCCAGGACCATGTGGCCGCTGGATTCGACTTCGGCTTTCTTGGCGGCGGCGTCTTCCACCTCCGGGAGGTCCACGTCCAGGCGCTTGAGCATCGCGCCGATCGAGCGCTGGGGCATGAGGTCGCCGCGTGACGCGGCGGTCTTGTAGCCCTTGAGCAGCAGCGGCTTGGCTTCCTCTTCGCGGCCGTCTTTGATGAGGCTCTCGCCCAGAAACTGGTAGGCGCGGCTCATGCCCTGGTTCAGGCCCACGGCCTGGCCATAGGCTTTCGCGGCCTCGCCGTAGCGTTCGGCTTCTTTGTAAGCGTTGCCCAGGCTGAAGAAGGCCATGTCGTCGGGGGCCTGTTCGGCCATCTTTTCCCACTGCGCAATACGGTCGTCGGTGCTGCTCATGGACGGAGCTTAGTCGGCGGAATCGGCCGCCGCACGCCCGGGAACCGCGTGGCGCGGTTCCCGGGCGTGCGGCGGCCGCAACAGCACGATTAAGCTTCGCGGCGGGACGCCGTGGAGCGTCTGGCGGGGGCGAGCGGGGCGGTAAACTTTGGCCGGGCAAAAGGCGGCGATCCGCGTCGCGCGGTCTCACGCTGGACCCTTCTGCACCCTTCTGGACTTTCTCCATGCCGGATTTTCGCGGATCGAACGGGCTCCCGGGCCACGCGGCCCACACCCAGGCGGCGGCCGAGACCGGGCTGCCCGGCGACGTGCGGCGGCCGATCAACGTGGTGTTCCTGGGGGCGGGGTCGGGTTTTTGTCCGACGCTGTGCCGCGACATCTTGATGATCCCGGGTCACCGCGGCGGGGAGCTTCGGCTGGTGGACACCGACGCCCGGCGGCTGGCGGCGATGCACCGGGTGATCCAGCGGCTGATTGACGAGTCCGCCTCCACGTCAGACGACGCGGCGGCGGGGTGGACCGTCGTGAGCAGTGCGGACCGGCGGGAGGTGCTGCCCGGGGCGCACTACGCGGTGTGCTGCGTGGAGGTGGCGGGGCTGGCGTGTGTGCATCTGGACAACGACATCCCGCTTGCGTACGGCGTGGATCAGTGCATCGGTGACACCACGGGGCCGGGCGGGCTGTTCAAAGGGCTGCGGACCATTCCGGTGTTCCTCGACATCTTGCGGGACATGCGCGAGATGTGCCCGGGCGCGACGATGCTGAACTACACCAATCCGATGAGCATGATGGTATTGGCGGCGGGGCGGGCGGTGCCCGAAGTGCCGGTGGTGGGGCTGTGCCACAGCGTGCAGGGCAGCAGCCGGCAACTGGCGGGCTACGCGGGGGTGGACTACGACGAGATGGACTGGGCGTGCGCGGGCATCAACCACCTGGCGTGGTTCACCCGGTGCGAACACCGGGGCGAGGACCTGTACGCGAAAGTGCTTTACGAAAGGTTCCGCGGCGAGGTGGCTCGGGCGATCGAGGAGGCGAAGGCGGGGAAGAACCGCCACGACGATTTCGACGTGAAGTTCATGAGCGAGGACGAGCGGGAGCGGTCGGTGGGCTCAAAGCTCACCGACGTGGTGCGCAAAGACATGTGCGTGCACTTCGGGGCGTACATCACCGAGAGCTCGGGTCACCTGTCGGAGTACCTGCCGTACTACCGCAAGAGCGACGCGGGGCGGCAGCTGCTGCGGGTGGGCTACGACGGGGGCAGCCGGTTTTACGCGAGCAACTGGCCGGGCTGGCGCCGCGACGCGGACGCGCTGCGGCAGCGGATGGTGGACGGCGAAGAGCCCGTGGCCGGGGAGCGCAGCTTCGAGTACGGCAGCTGGATCATCGAGGCGATGGAGAAGGACGCGCCGCTGCGGATCCACGGCAACGTGATGAACCATGGCGCAGCTGGCGCCGGCGAGGCGGGCAAGCTGATCACCAATCTCCCCGGCGACGGCTGTGTGGAGGTGGCGTGCATGGTCGACGGCAACGGGGTGAACCCGACGCGCTACGGCGCCCTGCCGGCGCAGATGGCGCACGTGTGCGCGCACGCGATGGCGACCTACGACCTGGCGGCAACCGCGGTGATCGAGCGCCGCAAAGAGGCGGCGGTGCACGCGCTGATGCTGGACCCGCTGACGTCGGCGGTGCTGACGCCCGGAGAAATCCGGGCCATGACGCTGGAGATGTTCGAGGCCCAGTCGGCGTGGCTGACGGGATATGGGTAAATAGCGCCGGCTCACTCCGCGTGCCGTCTGCGGTGGACGGCGGGCCGGTGGTGTCGGCAGAATGTCCGCAAGGCCGGACACCCCGGCGTTATTCCGCCCGCCTCCGCCCGGGGGGACGGGTGGGCGCGTCCACGGCCGGCGACTGGTCCGGGTCGGGATCCGCGGCCCCGACCTGCGCTCAATGCTCGGGGGGCAGGTGCACGCTGACGGGCTCGATCACGCCGGACAATGGTCGGCGAGAAAGGCGCCGCCGTCGACCAGGCGTTTCAATCCGGGGAGCTTGGCGATCTGAGGCATGTGGGTTCGCGTTCCGGGTGTGGTAAGATTCGCGAATCCAACGAAATGACTCTACCGCCCGTCACGGAAACCGCCATGCCCCACCCGTCCGATCCTGAAACTGAATCCGATGTCGCCGACCGTCTCACCGTGTCCGAGGCGGTCGCCCGCATGTCGCTGTCGATCGATCGCGGCGACTGGTCGGATGCGCGGCTGTGTTTCGCCGAGGACGTCGTGACCGATTACGCGTCGCTGACCGGAGCAGAATCCGCCAAGGTGACCGCCGATGACCTCGTCTTGGGCTGGTCGGACGCGTTGTCCAAGCTCGACGCCGTGCAGCACCTGATGGGCACGCCGGTGGTTACGGTGCGGGGCGGGCGGGCCGAGTGCTGGGTGACCGGGCAGGTCAGCCACTGCTTCGGCGGCGAGCGGTGGGTGATCGGCGGGATCTACCGCTACAACCTGCTCCGCCACGGCGGTGCGTGGCTTATCACCCACGCGGCGTTCAAGCTGCAGTGGGAAGACGGCGACCGCGCGGTGATGACGCGGGCGGCGAAGGGCTAGGCGGCGACCGGTGCCCGTTTTCCCCCGGAGCCTGCCGGCGTGACCGAAACAAATGTTGATTCGATCAACTCAAGCGTTTCGCGCAGTCGCTGAAGCAGTTCGACCGCACGCCGGGCGAGATGACCACGAAGCTGAAGGGGCGGCTGCGAGAGCAGGAATCGCGCTGGCAGGACACGGCCCCGGCAAAGGTTGCCCGGCAGTTTGCAAGGACGCTATCCCGCTTTCGATCGAGGCAGAGCACCCGCCGCGCGTTGGCGTGCGTGGGCCGTGGGCCACACGCCAAAGGCAGACTTTTTCCAAGACGTGCCGCTCGCCGGCCCCACGCCCGACCCGGGACGTGACGTCGATTGTCAGGCGGTCGCCGGAGCGGTCGGGAGGTTGCACAAGGGGGCCACTCATTCTGCCGACGCGGACCGCGTGGCCCTCGTGCCGAGCGCGTCGCCGTGGCGTCGCCGGGTCGGTCGCGGTATCGTCGGGGCGACCGGACGGTGTTCCGCCGTCCCGCCGAGGGTTTCTTGCATGAAGTTGTTCGTGCCGCGTGGTTCTGAATCTGCCGAGACCCGGGTGGCGTTGACGCCGCGGGTAACGAAAACGCTGTTGGCGGACGGGGTGGAGGTCTTGTTCGAGGCGGGGATCGGTGCGGGGGCGTTCCTGCACGACGCGGATTTTGTGGCGGCCGGGGCGGCGGTGGCAGACGACGCGGCGGCGGCGTGGTCGGCGGCGGACGTGGTGGTGGCGTTGGCCCCGCCGACCCAGGAGCAGGCGGGGCGGATGAAAACCGATGCGCTGCTGATCGGGCTGCTGTCGCCGACGCGGCGGCCGGGGTGGGCGGGCGTGCTGGCGGAGCGGGGCGTGTCGTCGATGGCGCTGGAACTGGTGCCGCGGATCAGCCGGGCCCAGGCGATGGACGTGCTGTCGAGTCAGGCGAGCCTGGCGGGCTACCGGGCGGCGCTGCTGGGGGCGCAGCACTGCCCGAAGCTGATGCCGATGATGATGACCGCGGCGGGCACGCTGTCGCCGGCCCGGGTGTTCGTGATCGGGGCGGGCGTGGCGGGGCTGCAGGCGATCGCGACGGCGAAGCGGCTGGGCGCGGTGGTGGAGGCCTTCGACGTGCGGGCGGCGACGCGGGAGCAGGTGCAGAGTCTGGGGGCGCGGTTCGTGGAGTTGAAGGGGCGGGGCGGTCAAGATAAAGCGCCGGGCGACGCCGAGGACGCGGGCGGCTACGCGAAGGCGCAGAGCGACGACGAGAAGGCGCAGCAGGCGGCGGCGATGGCGAAGCACGTGACGGGCGCGGACGTGGTGATCGCGACGGCGGCGGTGTTTGGCGGGGCGCCGCCGATGCTGATCCCCGGCGCGGTGGTGGACGCGATGCGGCCCGGCGCGGTGCTGGTGGACATGGCGGCCGACGTGGACGCGGGGCGCGGCAACTGCGCACGCACGCGGCCGGGCGAGGTGTGGGTGACCGACAGCGGGGTGACGGTGGTGGGCACGCTGAACCTGGCGGGCACGGTGGCGGTGCACGCCAGCGAGGTGCTGGCAAACAACGTGCTGGCGCTGCTGAAGACGCTGCTGGTGCCCGCGACGCCGGCGGGCGCGGAGGCGGGGGAGGGCGACGCGGCGACAGAGGCGACGCCCGCGGGGCTGAAGATCAACGTGGAGGACGAGATCCACGCCGGGGCGCTGGTGACCCACGCTGGCGCGGTGGTGAACGACCGGGTTCGCGAAGCTTTTGAGATGGACGGTAAATGATGGACCTGTGGTCGTGCTTGTTTTCGCCACCGCTGACGTTGGGTTTCTCGACCGGCCTGCCGGATCCGTTCGTGATTGGCGTGGTGGTGTTTGTGCTGGCGGTCTTCATCGGCTTCGAGCTGATCGCCAAGGTGCCCTCGACCCTGCACACGCCGCTGATGTCGGGCAGCAACGCGATCTCGGGCATCACGGTGGTGGGGGCGCTGCTGACCAGCTTCGCGGGCTCACCGTCTTTCGGGGTGGTGCTGGGCTTCCTGGGCATCGTGTTCGCGACGATCAACGTGGTGGGCGGCTACGTGGTGACCGACCGCATGCTGCGGATGTTCAAAGAAAAGAAGGACAACGCGCGACGCTGACCGGTCGGCGCTTGTTCGGCCTGCGTTTCGACCCGACCCGTGGAATCTGTTTCTCATGTTCACCCTTGCCCTGACCAAGATCGACCTGCTGAACCTGGCCTACCTGGCGGCGGCGGTGCTGTTCATCTTCGGCCTGAAGATGCTGGGCAAGGTGCCCACCGCGGCGCGGGGCAACCGGGTGTCGGCGGCGGGCATGCTGCTGGCCACGGTGGCGACGTTCTTCTATCTGACGGGCGCCACGGCGGTGAGCCTGCTGTGGATCGTGCCGGCGCTGGGCCTCGGCGCGGCGATCGGGCTGGTGATGGCGCAGCGGGTCGAGATGACGGCGATGCCGCAGATGGTGGCGCTGCTCAACGGCTTCGGAGGCATCGCGTCGCTGCTGGTGGCGACCGGGGACTACGCGAACCGGCGCGGGGCGTTCGTGGCGATCGATCAGCTGGGGGTGGACTCGGGCGGCTCGCCGGGGTTCACGCTGGGGGCGATCGCGCTGGCGGCGCTGATCGGCGGCGCGACCTTCACCGGGTCGCTGGTGGCCTTCGGCAAGCTGCAGGGGGTGGCGTGGGTGCCGGACCAGCCGGTGCAGCTGCCCGGGCAGCGGTGGATCGTGTTCGGCCTGCTGGCCGCGGCGCTGCTGCTGACCGCGGTGTTCGTCGCGTGGCCCGGGGCGTGGGGCGTGCTGCTTCTGGTGACGCTGCTGGCGCTGGGGCTGGGGGTGCTGCTGGTGATCGGCATCGGCGGGGCGGACATGCCGGTGGTGATCGCGCTGTTGAACAGCTACTCGGGGGTGGCCGCGGCGATGGCGGGCTTTGTGCTGAACAACTACGCGCTGATCATCACCGGGTCGCTGGTGGGCTCGTCGGGGCTGATCCTGACCAACATCATGTGCAAGGCGATGAACCGGTCGCTGATGAACGTGCTGTTTGGCGGCATGGGGGCCGCGCCGGCCGCGGGCGGGAGCGGCGCGGGCGGTTCTGGCGGCGCGACGGTCAGCGGCACGGCGCGCGAGGCGAGCGGCGCCGACGCCGCGATCGTGCTGGAGGCGGCCCGGCAGGTGGTGGTGGTGCCCGGCTACGGCATGGCCGTGGCCCAGGCCCAGCACGCCGTCAAAGAACTGGTGGGCGAGCTCGCCCGGCGCGGCATCCACGTGGTCTACGCGATCCACCCCGTGGCGGGCCGCATGCCCGGCCACATGAACGTGCTGCTGGCCGAGGCCGGGGTGGACTACGACACGCTGCTGGACCTGGAGCCCAGCAACGTGCAGCTGCGGCAGTCGGACGTCGCGCTGGTGATCGGCGCCAACGACGTGACGAACCCGGCCGCGCGGCACGACACCACCTCGCCGCTGTACGGCATGCCGATCCTGGACGTGGACGAGGCCCGCACGGTCTTCGTCATCAAGCGTTCGCTGAACCCGGGCTTTGCGGGTATTCAAAACGAGCTCTACTTCCACGAGCGCACGCGGATGCTGTTTGGGGATGCGAAGAAGGTGGTGATGGAGCTGGTGAACGAGCTGGAACAGATCTGAGGCGGGGTCGCGGGGATGGAAATCGTCGTCCGACCGCCCATCGCGTCAAGTCATCGCCGGAGTCCTTCGGAGGACGGCAAACGATCCAACGGGCTGCGCACCCCCATGACCCCCTTGCTTTTCTGCGTTTGGCAGTGGGTGTAGATCATGGTCGTCTTCAGGTTGGCGTGGCCGAGCAGCTGCTGGATCGTGCGGATGTCGTAGCCGGATTCAAGCAGGTGGGTGGCGAAGCTGTGTCGCAGCGTGTGGCTCGTCACCCGCTTGGTCAGGCCGGCGGCCGCCGCGGCGTTTCGGACGGCGGATTGAACCGTCGAATCAAATACATGCCATCGACCCGTTTGCCCGGTGTCGGGGTGGCGGGAGAGCTGGCGGGCGGCGAACACGTATTGCCAGGGCAGTGACCACGGGGCACGGGGCGCCTTCGTGGCGAACGCGCGGGGAAGTTCGACCCAGCCCTCGCCTCGGGCCAGGTCGGTTTCGTGCAGCCGGGTTCGCCGCGCCAGATGAGCTTGCAGCGGCTCGACGAGTGCATCGGGAAGAAGGGCGAGGCGGTCCTTGCCGCCCTTGCCGCGGCGGACCGTCAGCTGCCGACGCGACAGGTCGAGGTCCTTGACGCGAAGGCGGCACGCCTCGCTGACCCGGAGTCCACCGGCGTACATCACCTGAGCCATCAGCCGGGCGGGTGGGGAGATCTGCGCCAAAAGCGCTTGTACCTCGTCCCGCGACAGCACCACGGGAACGTTCGTCGTCCGCTTCGCGCGGGTGGCGTTGAACCGGCCCGGGTCGATTCCCAACACGTGCCGATAGAGAAAGACGATCGCGTTGAGGGCCTGGTTTTGCGTCGCGGCGGCGACGTGTCGGTCGACCGCCAGGTACGTGAGGTAGGCCTCGATCGCAGGGGCATCAAGCTCGGCGGGATGGACGAACTTCCCCGCGGCCCGGCGGTGAAAGTAGATGAAGTCTTTGGCCCACTGGCTGTACGTCTTTGCGGTGGCTCGCGAGTAATGCTTTTTCTTGCAGGTATTTACAATTTGATCCAGCAGGCTGACGCGCGGTGGTGAGGCTGAGGGCGTGGATTCCATCATGCTCACCAGCGTAAACCGAAACCGCCCAAAAACCAAACAAAATAAATCACCTCGATCTAAATCGATTCGCCGCATCATTTTGTGAATACGATCGCCGCACCCCGGCTATACTGGCGGATGCCGGTTTCGGGTGAAACACCAGACCCGCCGGTCTGGTGAGCAGGCCGAACGGGCGGAACACCAGAACTGGTCAATCAACTGTTAGGCGGCGGTGACAGCGGTCCATTCTACTTTGTGTGTCCGCCGTCCCGCCCATCCGCGGACCGTCGGCGGTTTCAGCCGCTCGGCCCCACGGTCCGCGGCGCGGTCATCCGCTGCGGGCCGTCCGCATCTCGTCTCCCGGGCGTCGTCGCCGCTCGTTTTGCTGCGGTCTCCCTCGCGGCCTCGGCTCGTCCGCCATCCCGTCGGCGTCCCTCGCCGCTCTCCGCGTCGCCGCCTAACAAGGCGTTGCAGCGGACCGGCAGTGTTCCCGGGTTTATACTGCTCTCCCGGTTCCAGCCCGTCGTCGGTCTGGCCGGCCGCTGAACACTTCTTCGTTAGGTGCCTCATGCAAGATCTCCGGCAGCAGCTCATTCCTCGGATCGCCTGCCTAGCAATGACTGTGTCGTTGTCTGGCTGTGGTACTTCCTCGCCAGCTGTTGACGCTGAACTCGTGTTCGCCGATCTCGGCGTCATCTGCATCGGCCCGGACGTTGAGGCCGGGCAGGCAAAGCTTCTGAACTCGATCACTGCAGCCGCCACGAGTGAGAAGCTGACACAGATTTCGATGGAATCCAGCGGTAACGACAGTCTTTCACGAACATCCTTCAGCTTTTTTAGCGACGACGGGAAGCCGCTAATGCTGGACTTCATTGATCGAGTTGGTGGTGACCTTCGTGTCAGCGTCTCGGCGGATGATCCTCATCTTCGTGAACGGTTCACGAACGCCATTTGGGGAAAGCTCGCACCGCAATTGGGGTAGGTGCGTGAGTTCGGCGGGCCGGCACCTAACCAGGCGTAGCAGCGGACTGGCAGTGTTTTCGGGTTTACACTGCTCTCCCGGTTCCAGCCCGTCGTCGGTCTGGCCGGCCGCTGAACACTTCTTCGTTAGGTGCCGCCACCTGAGTGCTTTTACGTCGATCGGGTGGCCGAGCGGATAGAATCGGTGCGAGCACGGCGTGCCGCCGGTTTTTTTGGAGCCCGCGATGAAGGTTGAACTGGATACGCAGCACGAGACGATGGTCGCTGAGGCGGTGGCACGGGGTCACGCGCCTGATGCGTCGGCTTACGTGCAGTCGCTCATCGACGAGGCGGCCCGCGACGGATTTGTTGAAGAGAACCGGGAGGCGATCGCCGCGCTGCTGCGCGAGCGCGACGGGCAGGAGGGGGTGGAGCGGCGGCCGGGTGACATTGCGGCGTTGCGTGGCCGCGTGTTGGGCACGGACCGCGCGGCGTCGTGATGCGTGCGCTGTTTGAAGTCCCGGGGGTGTTTGACGACCTGCGCGATGGCCACAAGTGGATCTCGGAGGGCGGCCAGCCCACGGCGGCGGACAGGATGCTGGTGGCTTACGACTGGGTGACGCAGCGGCTGTGCGAGCAGCCGGGCATGGGAAAGCTTTTCGGTCCCGAGTTGCCTGAAGTGCGGATGCGGGGGCTGCCGTCGCCGTTTCACTGGTATCAGGTCTTCTATCGGTTCGACGCCGAGACTGTACGGGTTTTGGCGGTGATCCACGGGGCGCGGGGTGATGAAACCCGGTGGGCTGATCTCCGAGGAAGGTGAAGGATCAACGAGGACGGCCCGCTCTCCCGCGGAACACTGCTGCAAAAGTAGCCCCGACACCTAACCACCGCCTGCAGTTGACCGGCGTCGCTCATGAGTAGAATGGCGCGGTCCGTTCCACGTCCCCTCCGAGGCCGGCCGGCAACTGAGCCGATTTACGTTATCCAGCGACGCCAAACCCAGGATCTCAATGTCAGCATTCTCAAAGTTCGAACAGACGATGCATGACGCCGGTTCTTGGGTGGTGATCTTCGCCAAAGCTCCAGTTGCCGCGGTGAGCAACGTGTACGAAAGGATGATGGGCTGCGTCATCGAGCACGATGTGGCGGTTAAAGCTCAGAAGAAGCAGTGGATTCTCCCCAGTGGGTATTTGGTTGGCGTGCGAGATAGTGATTGGACAGTCGTGCTTCACCGTCTCGGGGAATGGGAGCAGGTTGACGGCGCATCAATGGCATCTCAACTATCTGCGTCAGTCGTGGTCTTTGAAGGCGAGGGGACTTCTGGGACGGTGCAGTGCTTCTCCTACGAGATTGATGGAACTGAGAAGAGATTCCAGACGCCGCACGATGCAGATTGCGAGGATGAAGAGTTCCACGATGGCTCTTTGGAGCCAGCCGAAAGGGTTGAAAGTTACCACAAGTATTTTCAGTCCCTTGGGATTGTGCCAGTGCTATTGACCTACAACGACGCCGGAGCAGTCCTTGCTACGCCGGATGACCATCAACGAATTAGCAGTGTCAGCCGAGTTCGAACCGCGGCGGGGGGAGATGGATAACCACCGAATGCAGTTGACCGGCAACACCCGCGAGTAGACTGTTTCTGCCAGAGTCGCGGCCTCTTGTGAGTCCGGCCGGCAACTGACCCGGGATACGTTAGCAGGCATGAGCGAGATATGGACTGTCAGACTAGCCGATCAGCCTGGATACTAGCGGTGGCCATGCTTTCGTCAGCACTCATTGTGCTATTTGCTGCCCACTTGGCGTCCAACCGCATTAGCCAAGCCCTAGTGAAGGCGGGAGGGCTTGCTCGGTCGCACGTGGCTGTCCCGAGCGTGCCGTCCCCACTAGAGGTCCAGTTACAGGAGCCAAGTAAGCCGCTTGAGTCCGAGGACCGCGATCGGTTTACCCAGGCATTCATCGCCGCGATCACGTCGAAAGAAGATCGGCGAGGTCGGGCCGTGACGGAGGTGGTTGTCGCCGAAATGGAAGCTCCTCGCGGTGCGCGAGTCCTGCAGTTGACGGGGACACTGACCTACGATGGATTGCCAGAGCCAACGGCGTTCGAATCCTACTTGCATGCTGACGGGTTCGGCGGATTCAGTGGATTTGTCCGCACAAAGGACGGGCAAACGTTGCTGTTCGATAAGGTGAACGTTGGAACATAGAAGTGCTAACAATTCGATGCACACGGAGCCGTGGTCGCCCGGGTTCGCGGAGTGGGCGCCGTGTCTTGGTCGTTCGGCGATAGACGGTCGCTCGCACAGGAACGCGGGGGGCGTCGGCTTCAAGCACCCGCGTCGCGGGCGCACGCCGCCGACAAGTCCAAAGCCCCGCCCCACGGCCCGGGGTCAAACCGCGGACTAAGCCCCGGCTTGGGTCGTGGGCGAGGGCTCACACCGGCTTGAGATCATTGGCCGTGGGCACGGCTTGGCTGCTTGCGCCGGGGTCTTACTCCGGCGGAATGACCCCGCCGAAACTGGGCGGGGGCGTGGGCTCTTGTCTTTCAACGAAGCACGCGTCGCCGTGGTCGCCCGGGTTCGCGGAGTGGGCGCCGTGTCTTGGTCGTTCGGGACAGACGGTCGCTCGCAGAGGAACGCGGGGGGCGTCGGCTTCAAGCACCCGCGTCGCGGGCACGCACCGCCGACAAGTCCAAAGCCCCGCCCCACAGCCCGAGGTCAAACCGCCACCAAGCCCCGCCTTGGGTCGCATGCACGGCTCACGTCGATCGGCCATCCAAGCCGCAGACAGGGCTTCGTCGCGGGCGGCGGGGGCTTGCTGCTGCGGAATGACCCCGTCGAAGCTGACCGGGGTTCCGAATCGTTCCGGGGTCCGGCATCGGGGGTGAAGGCAATTCGAGCATTATTGATTGATTGTTTGAGATCCGACCCCCCGTGAACACATCTTCGTTGCTCCCGCCCTACCGAATACTGCCGTCGCCGTAAAGAATCGCCCCGCCCAGATCCTTCTGCCCCTGGTAGCTCTCCCACAGCACGGGGGTGCGGGCGTCGGGCTGGCCCGGGTCGGGCTTCTCGTAGATGAAGCCGGGGTTGTCGCCGGTGCGGGGGTTGGCCATCGAGGCTTCGAGGCCGGGCATGACGTCGAGGAGATCAACGAGCGTGTCGGGGAAGCGCTGGCGGTTCTGGTCACGGTAGATCTGGAGCGCGATGCCGATCTGCCGCATGCTGTTGGCGCTGACCAGGCCCTGGGCGCGGCCCTTGGCGTCGCGGACGACGTCGAAGTAGGCGCCGACGCCGCTGGCGGTCTTGCTCTGGGGCTGCGGCCCGTGCGGCCGGTTGCTGGCGACGGGGCTGGGCACCGGGGCGCTGGGCTGCTTCATGCGGGGCAGCTTGACGGTGGTGAGGTCTTTGCCGGCGTAAGACAGAACATACTTGCCGGCGTGGGGCGGGCGCTCGAAGACCAGGCCGAAGTCGTGGCGGGTGAAGGGGGACAGGTGGCTGTTGAAGGTCCAGCGTTCGGTGGCCCAGTGGCCCTCGCTGTCGGGGTCCCAGGAGACTTCGACCTCGCCGCCGCGGTAGTCGGCGGTGACGCGGGGGCCGTTGTCCGGATGCGTGGTGGTGAGGGTGCCGTTGGCAAAGAGGCCGGTGCTGCCGGGGATGTCGTTCCAGGCGTGGCGGGCGTTGACCACGAGCTGGCCGCGGGTGGCGCCGAAGACGTAGTCGTAGGTGGCGGTGATGGCGCCGCGGTTTTTTTCGACGAGCTCGTCGTCGGGTTTGTGGGGGGGGCGGGCGGCGTCGGGACTGGAGGTGTTGGCGCCGCCCAGGTCGATGCGGACCGGCTGGGTGAAGTCGTTGCGGACGAGGCGGGCGGGGGTGCCGCTGCCGGGGGCGGTGCCGCGTTTGCGGAGTTCGAACTCGTCGGGTTTCAGGGTGCTGTCGTAGCCCTTGGTGCTGCCGTGGGCGTTGATGACGGCCTGCTTGAGGCTGACCTTCAAGAGCACGTGGTCGCCGTCGGGGTCGGGCTTGGTGACGAAGAGCTGGTCGCGCTTGCCCACGGAGTAGACGTGGGTGCCGACGGGCGCGGCGCCGCTGCCGGCGGGGGCGCCCTTCATTCCGAGCGCGCGGTTGCCGGTACCGGTGCCGATCGAATAGGGCTGCTGGATGGCGCCGGTGTTGAGCGCGGTGACGACGTGGACCGGTTGGGAGGCGAGCACCTTGACCGCGGGCCCGGGGCCCAGCTGCCACCAGGCGATGAGGCCGATGAGCGGCAGCAGCACGAGCAGCACGCCGACGGGGGTGATGTCGGTGCCGTTGACGTTAAAGAGCGGGTGTTTCCAGCGCGGCTTGGCGGCGTCTTCGTCGGGGTCGTAGGCGGACGCGAGCCGGCGCGGGGCTCTTGGATCGGTGGCGTCGGTTCGACCTGTGGAGAAGTCGGTCGAGGTCCGCCCGTCGGACGAGGACGCCGAGCTGGAACCGGCCCGGGCCTGGCCGACGATGGCGTCGCCGATGGCGTCGTCGGGGGCTCCGGGGTCGTCCAGCTCGTAGCCCTCGTCGAGCAGCTCGAATCCGTCGTCCGGTCCCGTGGGGTCGGACGAGGCTTCGGGGATGGTGAGCATGCGTTCGCACTTGGGACAGCCGCCGCGACGACCCGCGAGGTGGTCGGCGACGTTGAAGGTGCTTTTGCAGCCGGGGCAGGTGACGCGGGTGGTCATCGGGCGGGCAGGGAAGGAGAGCGGCTGAGCAGGGGCGGGGGGTGGCCCGGGTGAAATAGACGCGGGCGGGGGGCGGGAGTTCCGCGTGGCCATTTTAGCGGGTGGGGCGGGGCCCCCGGCGGCCGGCGATTGCGTGCGGTGGGCAGGTGGTCGATGATGCCGGGTCGATGGCCCGACCCTCCGTGCATCCCGGAACGCTGGTGGACGTCGCGGTGCAGCTGCACCGCGACGAGGCGGCCGAGCTTGCGGCCCTGGCCGAGCGGGATCGGGCGGTGGGGCTGCAGCTGGGGGCGGAGGCAGACACGGCCGCGGACCCTGCGGCGCGGGCCCGGTGGCTGGTGCGGTGGCTGGACGCGTTGCCCGGGGCGTCGCGGAGTGGCGGGGCGGCCCTGACCACTGTGGGGCTGGGGGCGGTGCTGCTGGGGCTGCTGCTGGGCTACGGGGTGGCGCGGGCGGTGCTGTACTACGACGGGTCGCATCCGGTGAACGTGGTGCACGTGCTGGTCGTGTTCGTGGTGCTGCAGGCGTTGACGCTGGTGCTGTTTGTCGTGGCGGCGTGGCCGGGGCGGCGGGGGGCCCGGGGGCAAGCGGGCGGCGGTCTGCCCGAGGCCCTGCGTCGGCTGGGGCCGGGCCGCTGGGTGGCCGGGCTGACCCGCTTGCTGCCGGCCGACTTTTTTGCGTCAGAAGTGCGCGACGCGCTGGAGCGGATGACCGGGCGAGGCGATGCGCACGGCGTGCTGTACGGGCGGGTGCAGAAGTGGCAGCTGCTGGCCTGGTCGCAGGCGTTTGCGCTGGCTTTCAATATTGGTGCGATCGCGGGCGCGGTGCAGCTGATCGTGGGCAGCGACCTGGCCTTCGGCTGGAGCACCACCCTGGACGTGGATGAGCGCGCGATGAAACGGCTGACCGACACGCTGAGCCTGCCCTGGGCCTGGGCGTGGGAAGGGGCGGTGCCCGACGACGGGACGATCGCGGCAACGCGCACCTTCCGGGCCGAGACGTTCGGCGGCGACGCGGGGGCGGCGGGGGTGTTCACGAAGTGGTGGCCGTTTGTGCTGATGTGCATGGTGACGTACGGCCTGCTGCCGCGGGTGGTGACGTGGGCGGTGTCGCGGGCGCGGCTGCGGGCGGCTGCGGGGCGGGCGCTGGGGCTGCTGCCCGGCGGCGACGCGGTGCTGCGGCGGATGACGCGGCCGCGGGTGGCGACGCGGGCGGCGGGGCACGAGGCGGGGAACGCGGGGGCGTCGACGGGCCCGGCGGAGCCGGTCGAGATCGCGCCGCCCACCGACCGGGTGGCGTGTGTGGTGCGCTGGGCGGCGGCGCCGCTGCCCGCGGGCGCCGACGACACCTCGGTGCTGGACGCGGGCGGCGGCGCGACGCTGGCCGACGACCGCGCGGCGCTGCGGCAGGCGCAGGCGCGGTCGGTGGCTGCGGGCCCGGGCGCGGCGGTGGTGGTGCGGGTCAAGGCGTGGGAGCCGCCGCTGGGCGAGCTGATTGATTTTCTGCGGGAGCTGCGCGGCGGTGTGGCCGAGGGGGCGCCGATCGAGGTGAGCCCCGCGGGCGACGGCGACCGCGTGGTGTGGCGCGACCGGCTGACCCGGGTGGGCGACCCGTGGCTGCGGCTGGTGGGGGAGGCTGAATGATGAGCACGAACTTCACGCGGCGTGGCCTTCAGGGGACAGGTGCCTTTTTCGGCTTTGCGAAAAAGGTACCTGTCCCCGTCTGGCGCGTGACCCAACGCGCTGAAAAAGGGTGTTGTCCCCTTTTCGGGACGCTTTTTGGGGCGTGTCGTTTGGGGGTATGCGATGGATGACTTTGACGCACCGACCCCGCGGTTTGCCGTGGTCGGCCACCCCAACAAGGGCAAGAGCAGCATCGTGGCCACGCTGGCGGCCGACGACGCGGTGAAGGTGTCGCCGGTGCCGGGCACCACGACCACGTCGCGGGCGTTCCCGATGACCGTGGATGGGCGCACGCTGTACGAGCTCGTCGACACGCCGGGCTTCCAGCGGGCGCGGGCGGTGCTGGGCTGGCTGAAAGAAAACGCCGACTCGGCGGACGAGCGGCCCGCGGCGGTGGCCGCCTTCGTGGGCGCGCCCGGTCACGCCGAACGCTTCCCCGACGAGGTCGAGCTGCTGCGGCCGCTGGTGGGCGACGGCGCCGCGGGCATCCTGTACGTGGTCGACGGCAGCGTGCCCTACGGCCCGGAGTACGAGGCCGAGATGGAGATCCTGCGCTGGACCGGCCGGCCGAGCCTGGCCCTGATCAACCCCATCGGCGCGGCGGACCACACCGAGGCGTGGCGGGCGGCGCTGGGGCAGTACTTCCGCGTGGTGCGGGTGTTCAACGCGCTGACGGCCGAGTTCAGCAAGCGGCTGGAGCTGCTGCGGGCCTTCGGCCAGATGGACGAGGCGTGGCGGGCGCCGCTGGACACCGCGGTGGGCGTGCTGGAGGACGACCGCGCGCGGCGGCGCGACGACGCGGCAGACGCGATCGGCGGGCTGATCGTCGATGCGCTGACCTACGCGGAAACCAAAAAACTGGGCCGGGACGACGACGCCCAGCCGCACCGGGCGCGGCTGCTGGACGCCTACAAGGGCGGTCTGCGGCGCAAAGAGCGCCGCTGCCGCGAGGCGGTGGAGGCCGCCTACGCGCTGCACGCGGTGCAGCGCGTGGAGCCGGACGCGGAGCACGACGGACACGACGCCGCGGGCGTGGGCGACCTGTTCTCTCAGGAGGCCTGGCTGGCCTTCGGCTTGCGTAAACGCGACCTCATCTGGGCCGGCGCCGGCGGCGGCGCGGTGGCGGGCGGCGCGGTCGATATCGCCGCCCACGGCGCGAGCCTCTTCATGGGCGTGGCCATCGGCGCGGTGGTGGGCGGGGCGATGGGCTGGCTGGGGGCCGACAAGCTGGCGGACGTGAAGCTGATGCACCAGCCGCTGGGCGGCAAGCTGCTGAAGTGCGGGCCGACGAAAAACCCCAACTTCCCCTACGTGCTGCTGGGCCGGGCCCGGCACCACCACGCCGAGGTGGCCGGCCGCACCCACGCCCAACGCGGGGCGCTGGTGCTGGACACCGCGGACGCGGGCGCCATGAACCCGCTGGATGACGTGCAGCGCAAGGCGCTGGCGGCGGGATATAAGCGGGTGAGCAAAGCCGGCGACAACGCCGAGGCGCAGCGCGAGGCACGCTTCGCGGTGGTCTCGGCGGTGCGGGACGTGCTTGTGGACGACGAGCGCCGCGGTCGCGCGTGATGCGCGGTCGTGTGGGGCGTCGCGTGCGGGAGCGCTGCCGGCGAGGTGTCAGGTGTCAGGTCCCAGGGGTTAGCTAAAAGACGCAAGCGGATTTTAGTTTTCCAGGAAACGCAACGCCACCGCGTCAGCGTTCTTCCTCACGCCTCACGCCTCACGCCTGAGACCTCACGCCTCACGCCTGCTCACCCCTGTCTCAGACTAAGCCGACCTCTCACGGTGACCGCGCTCAAGTCGCCGACGGCGGATTGCGCAGCACCGCCTCGATCCGTGGCCGCAGCCGCGACCAGCGGGCGGCGGGCGTCTTGCTCACGGTGACAAAGCCCGGCAGGATCAGCACGCCGGTGACGGGGCCGGCGTTGAACAGCGACGTCGCCAGCGCGTCGCCCGCGGCTCGGGCGGCGGCGGCGTCCCGATAACTGCGCGGCGGGGTGCCGGGCGCGGCCAGGGCGACGTTGAACTTCAGCGCGTGTGGGTTGGGGGTGTCTTCGGCGTGGATGGTCACGCGGCGAGACTACCGGACCAGCGGAGGCGGGGCCGGGGCGCTGAACCCGCCGCGGCGATCGGCCGATACCCCCGCTGCCGGGCAGGGCGGTTGTCGACGGCGGATTGACGGGTGCCCGCAAGCTCCCGCTGGCACGAGGACCGAGATGAGCAACGCCAAGCTACGATCGCTGGGCCTCTCGGAAACCGAGTGGGCCACCATGATCTCGGTGCTCGAGGCGCAGAAGAAGCCGGCCGACCGGCTGCCGCAGGAGCGTCGAGACGGTGCGGCTCAGCGTTTCCCGATCGACGCCTACGGCGGCTTGAAGCTCGTGCTGCCCGACTACCGCTCCACGTCCCACAAGGTGCGGATGCGCAACGTGTCCGCCGGCGGCGTGGGCTTTTTTCATAACGCCTTCGTGCACTGCGGTACCCGCTGCTATGTGGCGTTGCGGACAACCTCGGGGCAGGGCATCGCGGTGGCAGGCGAGGTGACCTGGTGCCGCTTTCTCTCTAATTCCACCCACGAGATCGGGGTGCGCTGCGATGAGGAGATCGACCTGACGCAGTTTCTGGATGCCGAGACCCTCGCTTCGACGCCGCCTCCGGCAGAGGCTGCGGCCGGGGACGACGCGGTGTGGCCGTCCGACGCCGTCTGACCCACTCCACGGACGCGGCTCGGCGCCTTGGTCAGGCCCCGCAGAGCCGGGGCCCGACCGGATCTTCGCGACCGCGGCGGGCTGCGCCCGCGCAGGCCGCGAATCAGGCTGGGCGGCGGGCTTGTCGTTCGGCCGCTTCGAGTTCCAGCAGCACGCGCTTCGCGTGAAGGCCGCCGCCGAAGCCGGTGAGCGATCCGGAGGCGCCGATGACGCGGTGGCAGGGGACGACGATCGAGAGGGGGTTGCGTCCGTTGGCCGCGCCAACGGCGCGGCAGGCGGCGGGGTTGCGGATAGCGCGGGCCAGGTCGGCGTAGCTGCGGGTCTCGCCGTAGGGGATCGCGCAAAGCGCGAGCCACACACGCTTCTGAAACGCCGTGCCGACGGGTTCCAGCGGCAGATCGAACGTGTGGCGTTGGCCGGCGAAGAAGCCGGCGATCTGTGTCGCGGCCGCGTCGAGCACGCGGTGCGACCCGTTGCCGGAATCGGCGACCGTGTCCGACAGTTCGGGGCAGTTCTTGCCGCCGACGAAATCGACGCGCAACAGTCCGGTTTCGGTGGCGAGAAGACGCAGCGGCCCGCAGGGAGAGTCGATCTGTCGGTGGACGCGGGTCGGGTGGGCGGCGTTGAGGATGGCCATGACCAAAGCGTACCGAGGTGATTGACCGCAGGCCGGCGCGGTCGAGAAGCCGGGCGGCCTGCGGCTCGGCGGATGCGGGCCCGGCGCCGAGCCGCGTTCGCGACTCAGGTGGATTCGTGGATCTGCGCCTTGAGCCATTCCAGGAAGCTGCCGGCCACGACGTACAGCCCGTCCGAAATCTGCTGCTGGCCCTCGTCGCGGTCCCACAGCACGACGGGGTACGCATCGGGGTCGGTGTTGACCGTGTCGTGGTCGGCGTCGAGGCCGGCGTCGCCGGTGGCGTGTCGGTGAAGTCGGGTGTCGAAGCAGTACTGGTCGCCGCTGCCGTCGTCGCAGAAGGCGATCAGGAAACGGGGCAGCGGGCTCTGGTCGTGCTCACGCTCGATCTCGTTGGCGAGGAGCAGGTTCCGCCGCTCCATCGCCGGGCCGCCGACCCAGTACAGGTCCCAATCCCGAAGCAGCACCTTGCCGGCCCGCTGCATGAAGGCGACGTAGCTGGGCGGCAGCGATCGGCCGAGCGCGGCCTCGACCTCGGCGATCTGCTTGTCGGTCGGGGCGGGCGTCTCGTCGGCGGCGCCCTGCATCTCGGTGACGAAGGTGAGGCTCTCGAAGGCGACGTCCAGGGGTTGCATTTCGGCCATGGGCTTGACTCGGTGACACGGGGCGGCGGGCGGGAGGGGACGGGTGAGTCTAACAGTGTGCCGGCGAGGTGTTAGGGGTTAGGTCCTAGGTGTTAGGAAGACTCACGTAGCGCTCGCGGTCAACGTTTCTTCTACTCGCGGGGCATGATCCACCTTGCACAACCCCAATGCACCGGAGCCCACCGCTTGCGTCTTCCTGGGACCTGACACCTGAAACCTCACACCTCGCCAGCGCTGTGTGCGACCCCGCCTACGCGCGAGCGGCTGAGTCAGTTTCCGCCGTCGCCCGAGCGCCCGGCCTCCTCCTCCGCCCGCTTCTGCTGCAGCCGCCGGTGCCGGGGGATCTCGCCCTCGGTGATGTACAGCACGTCTTTGGCGATGTTGCAGGCGTGGTCGGCGATGCGTTCGAGCTGCCGCGAGATGTTGACGTAGTGCACCATCTGCTCGATCTGGTGGGGGTGTTCACGCATCAGCTCGGCGGCGCGGCTGTAGGTGCCCGCGTGCATGATGTCCACCTCGTCGTCGAGCACCCGCACCTCGCGGGCCTGCTCGACGTCGATGTTGACCACCGAGTCGAGCGCGTAGCGCAGCATGCGCTCGACCCGCAGGCCCATGGCGCGCAGGTCGAAGGGCGTCTCGGCCACCTCGCCCTCGCCGGCCAGCCCGCAGGCCTGACCGGCGATGGACTTCGCCAGGTCGCCGATCCGCTCCAGGTCGTTGTTCATCTTCAGCACCGCCACCACGTAGCGCAGGTCAAACGCCACGGGCTGGTGCAGGGCCAGGCAGTTGAGGCACTCTTCTTCGAGGTCGATCTCCATGAGATCGATCTCGGCATCACCGGCGATGACACGCTCGGCCAGCTCGACGTCGCGGGTGGCGACGCACTTGATGGCGTCGCGCAGCTGCTCCTCGCAGAGCGTGCCGATGTTCAGCACGCGCTTCTTGAGCAGCATGATCTTCTTCTGGAGGAATCGTGGCATGGTTGCTTTCGGGTGGGGAGCCGGTCTCTTAAAAGGTATGCGTTATCTGCGTGTTCGTCGCGTCGGGGTCGCCGCAGCTCGTTCGCTCAGGCTTCGGGCGGAGCGGCGGCGGGCAGATGCAGGGCGAAGGTGCTGCCGCGGCCGGGCGTGCTCTCGACGCTGACCCGGCCGCCAGCCTGCTCGGCCACGTGTTTCACAATGGAGAGGCCCAGGCCGGTGCCGCCGAGCTGGCGGCTGCGGGCGCGGTCGGTGCGGTAAAAGCGTTCGAACAGCCGCGGCAGGTGGTGGGCCTCAATACCGCGCCCCTGATCACGGACGGCGATCTCGATCTCGTCGGCCCGGTCATCGGCCCGATCATCGGCCCGCTCGCCGCCGCCCCCGGTCTCCCGCGCGGTGAGCGTGACCCGCGTGCCCTCGGGGCTGTACTTCACGGCGTTGTCGATGAGGTTGACCAGGGCCTGTTCCAGCCGCGCGGGCATCACGCGGGCGTGCAGCCCCTCGGCGACGTCGATCTCCAGGGCGATGTCGCGGCCCCGGGCGTTGGCCGTGCAGGACTCGACGGCGGCGGCCACGCTGGCGCCGACAGGGGCGGGGTGCATCGGTGCGTGCGGGTGCGTGTGGGGGGGCGTGGATGTGTCCGACGCGTCGAGCTGGGTGAGCGTCAGCAGGTCGGTGAGAATGGCTCCGAGGCGGTCGGCCTGCCGGGCGATGATGCCCGTGAAGCGTTCGCACTGGTCGGCATCCGGCGGGGGTTCGCTGCGCAGCGCTTCGACCGCGGCCTTGACGGCGCTCACCGGGGTCCGCAGCTCGTGCGAGACGTTCGCGACGAAATCCTGGCGGACCGACTCGAGGCGGCGCAGCCGGGTCAGGTCGTGCAGCACGAGCACGGCCCCGCGGCGGGCGCCGCGGGCGTCGGTGACGGCGGCGGCCTGGACCCGCAGGTGGCGTTCGGCGTCGGGGGAGGCGTCGCCGGGCCGCAGAATTATCTCGGCGGTCAACCCGTGGTCCGCGTCGTCGCGGTCCAGCAGGCCCAGCGCGCTGTCGAGCACGCGTTGCAGCGCCGCGTTGCGGACGGTCTGCGCGAAGGCCACGCCCGCGGCCCGGCCCGGGTCCAGCCGCAGCAGTTCGGCGGCGGCGGGGTTGAGTTCGCGGGTCCGGCCTTCGGGGTCGACCACGACCACGCCCTCGGCCATGGACCGCAGGGTGGCTTCGAGCTCGGCGTTTCGCCGGTCGAGCACCTCGGCGCGGTCGGTCTGGCGGTCGCGTCCGCTCCGGGCGTCGGCCAGCCGCCGCCGGTCGGCCCGGTGGATGAGCCCGGCGCGGACCAGGCCCGCGGCCAGCAGGACGAACACGACGATCTGAAGGGTGGTGTAGGTCACGCCGGTCGTTTACCGGAACAGGGCGGCGGGAAGCGGCGTGGGCTACGCGCGGAAGCGGTAGCCCACGCCGCGGACGGTCTCGATGCGGGTGCCCGAGGGGCCCAGCTTGCGCCGCAGCGCCACGACCTGGACGTCGACGCTGCGGTCGGTGACCGCGGCGAAGCCTTCGTGCAGGGTATCGATGATCTGCTGCCGGGTGAAGACGCGTCCGGGCCGGCCCACCAGCAGAGTCAGCAGCTTGAACTCGGTCGCGGTGAGAGTGATCTCGACGCCTTCGGCCAGCACCTGGTGGCGGTCGGCGTCCAGCCTCACGCCGCCGGCCTCGACCACGCGCTGCGACGGGTCGTCGTCGGCCGCCCGCCGCAGCACGGCCTTGATCCGGGCCAGCACCACCGGCGTGCTGAAGGGTTTGGCGATGTAGTCGTCGGCCCCGAGCTCCAGCCCGCGGACGATGTCCTGCTCTTCGCCGCGGGCGGTGAGCATGATGACCGGCGTGTCGCGCAGCTCCGGCGCCCGGCGCAGGCTGCGGCAGACCTCCAGGCCGTCAATGCCCGGGAGGTTGAGGTCGAGCAGGACCAGGTCGGGGTGCAGGCGGCGGGCTTTCTCTAGTCCGTCTTCGCCGGTGAGAGCGGTCTCGACGCGGTAGCCGGCACGCTCCAGGTTGAAGCTGAGCAGGTCGAGCAGGTCGGGCTCGTCTTCGACCAGCAGCAGGGTGGTGTCGGACATTCGGATCAATTCGTGGGGCGGGGGCGGGGTGTCGGTGCGGGCCGTCTCGTCGAACCTTAGCAGCCTCCCACACGTTGCTCGCAACGTTCACGAAAAACCAACAAAACGCTGATTCTTCTGACCGCGGGGGCCGGGTTGCTTGTGGTCCAGGCGTGGTGCCGGCCGAAAAAAAGAGGGCCCGCGAAGCGTGTCCGCGGGCCCTCCGGGGTAAGGAGCAAACGGGGGCGCGAGCTAGAACAGCAGCTGGAACTGGGCCCGGACCACCAGCTGGTCCGAGGCCCCGCCGACCAGGCCGATGCCGCCGCCGGGGGTGTTGGGGGTGCGGCCGCTGGTGGGGCGGTCGGCGACGAAGGTCCCGTCGAAGGTGAACTTGGCGCTGTGCTTGTCCACGAAGTAGTTGACCCCGGCGCCCACGGCGATCATCTCGTCGTCGGCGCCATCGATGTCCGCGTAGTCGAAGCGGGCGAAGGGCTGCCACTTGTCGTCGAGGTTGTAGCCGCCCTCGAGCGTGACGCCGTAGTCAAACGAGTCGTCGGCATCGTCGGTCAGCAGTCCGTAAACGGCGGCCAGGCCGCTGACGCCCTCGCTCTTGTAGAGCACGTCGGCGGTGAAGGCGTAGTAGTTGTCGACCTCTTGGGCGAAGTTGAGGTGGCCCGCGGCGCCGACCAGCAGCACGTCCTCGTCGCCCCGCCAGGCCACGGCGTCGGTGCTGGCCTTGCCCTTGCCGATCACCGCGTAGTCGGCGCGGGCGGTCAGGGCCAGGTCCGCGTCGTCGTTGCCGGCCGAGTCGAAGGACAGGTCGCTGCCGCCGCCGGGGAAGCCGTTGTCGGCGCCGTCGGTCAGCGCGAAGGCGAGACCCAGCTGGTCGTCGGCCTTGTAGTCCAGCCAGAGGCCCTGCGAGCGGTCCAGGGTGAAGTACTCGGTGGCCACGCTGCGCTCGGCGCCCAGCTGCTTGGTGCTGCTGATGAGTTCCTGGCGGGCGAAGGGCAGCTTTTTCTGGCCGAGGGTGCCCTTGAGCTTGTCGGTCAGCTTGTAGCTGATCTCGACGTCTTCGATGTCGGCCACGCCATCGGAGTTACCGATCGCGAGCACGGCCTTGTAGCCAAACTTTTCCCCGCGGTCGAGGCTGCCCTTCACGCCGATCTTGGTACGCCGCAGCTCGAATCCGCTGGCGTCGTTGTCGTCGCCGTCGGCGGTGTTGAACACGTAGCGGGTCTGCAACTGGCCGTAGATCGCCATGGTGAAGTCGCCGGCGGGATCGGTGATGACGAAGTTTTTTCCGTTGTGGCCCGAGGTCAGCGGGGCGTCCTGGAAAACGACGCGGCGCTCGGCGTCGTCCATGGCCTCGGCGCGGGCGGCGTCCAGCTCGGTCTGTTTCAGCGCGTCGAGTTCGGCCTGCATGGCCTGCATCTGGGCGTGGAGGGTGTCGAGGTCGGTGTCGGCGTGGGCCACGGGGGTGGCCAGGGCAGCGGCGAGCAGCAGGCCGGTCGACCGGCGGCGTGGGGTGGGGCGGTTCATCATCAGGCTCTCAGGGAGGGAGGGGTGTGAAAGGCGTGGTTCGCCCGGCCGACGGGCCGGATGAACCGCGGTGAGGCGAGGAAAGTACGCCCCGTGCGCAAGCGAACCGTGTTGGTTTTGTGAGCGGAGCGTGAGTTTTGAGATCGACGTGAGCGAGCCGCACCTCCGTGGGCCGCGTCCGGCGGCGGGGGTGTGGCTGCGGGCGGTGGGCAGGTCGGACACCCAAGTGGCGCCGGCGGTGAAACTTGCGATGCACGGCCGCCAGGGCGGCGGTCAGAAATGCGGCAGGGCCATTGGGGGGCAGGAACAGGTGGAGACGGCATGGAACTGCAGGAAGCGGGATACAGAGCCGGGATATTGAAGTCCAGAGAACGCGTGAGGCGGGCCGTGGCTGGCCAGATGCTTCACGCGATCGGCTTTGCCGGATCCAGGTCGCGCAGCAGCGCCCACGTATACAGGCCGGTGTCGTGCCCGTCAGAGAAGCGGATGCGCAGCGCGTAGTTCCCGACCAGCTCGGCGGTTTCGGCGGTGAGCGGGGTGTCGGACACGGCGTTGGCCGGCAGCACGGTCAGCGGGTTGGCCGCGATCTGCTCGCGCAGCTGCTTGGCGTCGGCCGAGGGCGAGTGGCGCCGCAGCAGGGCGATGGGGTAGACGCTGACCCGGCCGTCGGACCAGGTGATGGTCAGGGCGGTGTCACGCTTCAGGTCGATGTTCAGCGGCTTGATCGACGGGTCAAGCGGGGGGACGGGCACCGAGGCGCTGGTGTCGTCGTCGGGGTGGCCGAACTGGAGGGGCTGGTGGGGCAACGCGCTGCGCTCGAAAGTGAAAAGCGAAAAGTGAAAAGTGAAAATCAGACGCAAGCGATGGCGTGTCTCAACTGGTGAACCCTACTCCGCCGCCCGCGTCTCGTCGCGCATGGCTTCGGCCCGGCGCAGCAAGGCGGGCACGTCGTCGGCGCTGGGGTCGGCGGGGGGGATGTCGAAGTCCCACGCCACGCGCGAGGTGGCGTGGGGGATCAGCTCGGCGATCAGGTCGGGGCCGGGGTACTCCCACCAGGGCTGCTTGGCTTGTGCGGTGGTCCATAGCGGCGGCCGGTCGTCGGCTTCCAGGCGCACGTCGTAGGTGCCGTAGAAGGTGAAGGGCACCTCGAGCGGGGTGCGGCCGACCTCCTGGTCGTTGAGGTGGACCAGCGCGCCCGGCGGCGTGCTGGTGATGGAGATGCGGCGCTGCACGCAGCCGGTGCTCACCAAGGCGAGCAAAAGCGAAAAGTGAAAAATGAAAAGTGAAAATCGGACGGGGGCGCGGGCGCCGCGGCGGGACGGTTGAGGCTTGACGGGCAGGGCGGCAAGCCCGTGGTTGGACAGGCGGGGGCGAGGGGTGGAGTCCATGCGGGCAGTTTACCGGCGGCCCGGGCGGCGGGGCTCACGGCTTTCTCACGCGGCAGTGATCGGCGTCGCCCGCTTAAAATCGGGGCATGTCCACCACCACCTTTATTCGGCGTTTCGATCTTGCTCCGTCCGAACCCATGGACATCACGGCCGCCGTGACCGAGCGGGTGGCCCGCGCCGACGTGCCCGAGGGGCTGGTGACCGTGGCGGCGGCCGGCGGCGGGGCGTCGGTGGTGGTGCTGGCGGACAACTCGGCGTTGGCGTCGCGGGTGCCCGCGGCGGCGCCGGGGGCGTCGCTCACGCTGCCGATCATCAACCGGGCGGTGACACTGGACGACGGTATGGGCATCTACCTGCTGGAGCACGGCCCGGCGGACCGGGAACGCGCGGTGGCGATCGTGGTGACGGGGGAGACGGATCAGGACGGGTGAAAAAGTAGCAGGCACACTCCGTGTGCCGTCCGCGAGGTGCTCCGGATCGGTAGCGGATCGAGCGGAGCCTGATCACCGGAGTGTCCGGGCGAACGGCCCACCGAGTGTGCCATTTCGATACAGCGGGCCGAGGTCGAGGTTCACCAAATCGGCGGCGGCCCACGCGTCGCGGTAGATCGGCCAAGCCCGCTCATCCGGCCGACCCTCCCGGGCGGGCGCGTTGATGAGCGCGAGGTAATCGATTTTGATCTCGGGCGATCCCCAGACGACGCGGACTGCAAGCGCGCCGTAAAGCAGCGCCGCCGCGGCGACGGTAATTTTTGCGGCCTGCCGGGTGCGGTAGAAGGGACGCTGGCGTTTCTTGGCGCGGCGGATGAGTTTGGCGGCCGCGGCGGGGTCGCCGAAGTCGGCGACGGGGTCGGGGGCCGGGGGTGTGGCGGTGGCGGCGTCGCGGAAGTGCGCGATGAGTTCGTCGGCGACGGTTGTTTTTTCCAGACGCGAGAGGCGGGTCTTCTTTACGGTGGTCCGGATGAGCGAGGCGGCCTCGGAGGAAAGGTCGGCGGCGGCGAGTTTCGCGTCCAGGTCCAGCCGGCCGGTGACCCGGCCGCGGATCAGGTCGCGCACCGGCGTGTGGCGGAGGCGGTGGAGGATGCCGGGTTCGGTGGCGGACGTGGTCATCGGATGAATCTTGGGGATTGACGTCGTGAAACGACGTGTTTTCGTAGGGTGGGTCAAGGCTCGGCGGACCCACCGTTGACCGATGCCGCGGGGCCTTCGGCGTGGGGCCACAAGTGGGTTTGAGCCGCGGCACGGTGGGTCCGGCGGCCCTTGACCCACCCTACGCAAGGCCTTGGAAGCCTTGGCGGCGGGGCGTGAACGTGACGCCGAGGGAGGTCATGGCCTGCGACAGCGCGGTCCACTGCTTGCGGTCGCTCGCGAGCTTCTTCTTGCCCTTGGCGGTGAGGCGGTAGTAGCGGCGCGGGCGGCCGTTGGGGCCATCGGCTCGGCGCGAGGTGATGAGCTTTTTGGCTTCGAGGTTGTAGAGCATGGGGTAGAGGGTGCTCTGGCCGATGGCGAGCACGCCTTCGCTCTGGCGTTCGAGGGCTTCGACCAGCTCGTAGCCGTAGAACTCGCCCGTGGAGAGCAGCTGGAGGACGGCGGTGGGGCCGGCGCCGCGCATCATTTCGCGTTCGAGTTTCATGAGGCGGGCTCCGTGGGTGCGTATCACATGGTATGCAATGCATAGTATTGGATGGGCGGGTCTTTCTGTCAAGGTACTTCTTCGCGGTGGCCGCGCCCGTGCCAACCGCGTCGCAACGTTCAGGGGACGAATCCCTTTCCTGCTCCGAGGACAGGGTGTTGTCCCCTTTCTCTGGAACGACTCTTGCGTCTAAGCCAAATGGCCGATATTATCAGGCCATGAGCGCAGGCTTTGCGAATGTTGAGATTCCCGGGGTGGCCGACGCGCAAGCGGCCCGGGGGCTGTTTGCGGCGGCGTTGGGGCTGACCGCGACCAACGCGGTGGAGCTGGTTCAGGCGGTGCGTGACGGCTTTGACGGGGCGGCGGCGCTGCGGCTGGTGGAGCACACGGGGCTGACGCAGGCGCAGGTGGCGACGCTGACCGGGGTGCCCGAGCGGACGCTGCGGCGGCGGGCGAAGGGGGCGCGGCTGACCCCGAGTCAGTCGGACGGGGTGCTGCGGGCGGCGCGGATTTTTGATCGGGTGGTCGCGCTGTTTGAGGGCGAGCCGGCCGCGGCGCGGCGTTGGCTGGAGACGCCGGCGCGAGCGTTGGGCGGCGAGTGCCCGCTGGCGTTTGCGTCGACGGGGGTGGGGGCGCGGGAGGTCGAGGCGCTGATCGGTCGGCTGGAGCACGGGGTGTTTTCTTGAGGTGGGGGCGATGAACGGTCGGGCGTACCGGATCGTGAAGGCGAAACACGTGGACGGGGCGATGTCGGGCGCGGGGGCACGGTTGTTCGGCGGGCGGTGGAACAGCGCGGGCGTGCCGGTGGTGTACGCGGCGTCGTCGGTGGCGCTGGCGCAGCTGGAGATGCTGGTTCACCTGGACCGCGAGGCGCTGATGGCGAGCTACCGGGTGCTGACGCTGGCGTTCGATCGGCGCTGGGTGACCAAGCCCGGGCCCGAGGCGTTCGGGCCGGGGTGGGACGCGGAACCGGCGGGCGCCGCGTCGCAATGCGTCGGCGACCGCTGGGCGGCCGCGGGCAAGACGGCGCTGCTGCGGGTGCCCAGCGCGGTGGTGCCGACGGAGTTCAACTACCTGCTGAATCCACGGCACGCGCGGTTTGCGTCGGTGCAGGTTCAGGAAACCGGGCGGTGTCGATTCGATGCGCGTTTGCGATAGATTGAAGGGTATGAGCAACATCGGCAACGGTTCCAGCCCGAACATCGTCGTCCTGGACGGCTACACCACCACCGCCGCCGCGGCCGACGGCACGGCCGCGAGCGGTGAGCCGGGCTGGGAGGGCTTGCGGCAGCTCGGCGCGTTGACGGTGTTTGACCGCACGCCGCCCGAGCAGCTGATCGAGCGGGCCATGGACGCGCGGGTGCTGGTGACCAACAAGACGGTCTTGCCGGCCGCGGTGCTGCGGCGTCTGCCGGGGCTGAAGTTCATCAGCACGCTGTCGACGGGGACCGACGCGGTGGATCTAGAGGCCGCGGCCACGCAGGGCGTGGTGGTGAGCAACGTGCCGGGGTACAGCACGGCGTCGGTGGCGCAGCACGTGCTGGCCCTGCTGCTGGAGCTGACCCACCGCACGGCCGAGCACGCCCGGGCGGTGGCGGACGGGGCCTGGGCCCGCAGCCCGGACTTCACCTTCCGCACCGGGCCGCTGCACGAGTTGGAAGGACGCACGCTGGGGGTGGTGGGCTTTGGCGACATCGGCCAGGCGGTGGCGCGGGTGGGGGTGGCGCTGGGCATGCACGTGATCGCCCACACCCGTACCGAGCGGGCGACGGATCTGTCGGTGCGTTTTGTGGACAAGGACACTCTGTTGCGCGAAAGCGACGTGGTGTCGCTGCACTGCCCGCTGACCGACGCGACGCGGGGGTTCATCGACGGCGACGCGCTGGAGCTGATGCCGGACCACGCGTTTCTGATCAACACCGCGCGCGGGCCGCTGATCGACGAGGCGGCGCTGGCCGAGGCGTTGAGCGCCGGGCGGCTGGCGGGGGCGGGGCTGGACGTGCTGAGCGCCGAGCCGCCGGCGGCGGATCACCCGCTGACCGGCCACCCGCGGGCGGTGGTGACGCCGCACATCGCCTGGGGCACGCAGGCGGCGCGGCGCCGGCTGATGGGTGTGGTGGTGGCCAACGTGGCGGGGTTCTTGGCGGGGCAGGCCCAGAACGTCGTGAGCGGCAAATGAAACGGGCTGGTTCTATGCTGCGGGCATGGACGCTGATTCGCAAAAACTTTCGCACGTGAATAACCGTGGCCACGCCCAGATGGTGGACGTGGGGGGCAAGCCGCCGATGCGGCGCCGGGCGGTGGCCCAGGGGCGGTTTGTGGCGGCGCCGGCCACGCTGGACCGGGTGATGGCGGGGGACCTTGCCAAGGGCGAGGCGTTGGCGGTGGCGCGGGTGGCGGGGATCATGGCGGCGAAGAAGTGCGGGGAGCTGATCCCGCTGTGTCACCCGCTGCCGGTGGACTTCGTGACGGTGGACTTTGCCCGCACGGCGCCCGACACGGTGACGGTGACGGCGGCGGCGGGGATCGTGGCGAAGACGGGGATCGAGATGGAGGCGCTGACGGCGGTGAGCGTGGCGTGCCTGACGCTGTATGACATGACCAAGGCGGTGGACAAGGGGTTGTCGGTGGAGGGGGTGCGGCTGATGGAGAAGACGAAGGAGGCGGTTCGTCCGCCGAAGGCGGAATAAAACAAGCACGAGCCGCGACCGTGAGGGAGCGGACCCTGCGGCGTTTACCCCTTTGCGGATAAAAACAACGTATCGCGTGGTGCGAAAGGGCTTGCGGGTGTATCTGATGAAGGCGAAGTCGAGGGTCCGCTCCCTCACGGTCGCGGCTCGTTCAAGGCGGCGCTATGCGCCGTCTTCTTCCCCATTGCCCTTCAACAACTCCATCGCCGCCCGCACGGCGTCGCCGGTGAAGCCGCGGCGGGCGAGTAAACCGTAGACGCGGCGTTGGCGGGTGGCGGCGTCGAAGCGGGTGAGGCTGGGGAGCTTCTTGCGGACGAGTTCTTTGGCGCTCTCGATCTGCTGGTCGTCGTCGCTCGTGGCGTCGTCCACGAGCCCGTCGATGAGGGCCCGGTCGACGCCCTTCTGCATGAGCTTCTGGCGCAGGAGCCGGGGGCCGGTGGGCTTGGCCCGCATGGCCTCGCGGACGACGATCTCGCCGAAGGCCTGGTCGTTGATGAGTTCGAGCTGTTCGAGGCGCTCCAAGACCTGCGCGATGGTCTCGGCTTCGTGATCGAGGTCGCGGAGCTTGCGCTCGATCTGGCCGCGGCTCATGGGGCGGCGGGCGAGGCGCGAGGTGGCGGCGCGGAAGGCCTTGTCGTACTTGAGGGCGCCGGCAAGGGTGGTGCGCAGGTGCTCGGTCCACACGTCGCCCACGGCCAGGCCCAGGTCATCGACGAGCTTGGTGGACAGGGTGCCGACGCTGCGGCCCGCGACCTTGACCGTGAGCCGGGTGGGGTCGCGCTGGGTGGGGTGCAGGGCGGTGATCCGCGCGTCGGGCGGCAGGTCGGGCAGCGGCTTGGGTTCGCGGGGCTTGCGGGGGCGCATGGGCTGAGCCTACGGCAAAAGTGAAAAACGCAAAGTGAAAAGTGAAAATCGGAATCGAGGCACCGACTTCGCGGGTCGGGCAGCGGCTTGTGTCTGATTTTCACTTTTCACTTTTCACTTTGCGCTTTCGCGGTGAGCCGTGCGGCGCAGGTAAACTGCCAGAATGCGCAGCCTTCTCTTACTTCTCGTAGTCACCTTGTCCAGCGCCGCCTGCACCACCTACCTGGCGGGCTACGACTACGTGCCGCGGCCGGTGGACGTGGAACTGGTGGAGGGCTCGCGGGTGCTGGCGACGGTGCCGGGGCTGCGGCGGGCGGGGAAGTCGGGGTTGGAGGGTGTGGACGGCGCGGCGCTGGAGGTGCAGTTGCAGGTGGACCACAACGGGCCGGGCACGCTGGTGCTGCGGCCTTCGGGTTTGGAGATGACCGGGGGCAACCTGGTGCGGCTGGACAGCGCCATCACCGATCCCGCGGACGGGCTGCGGGTGGAGAGCGGTGAGAGCGGGCGGCTGGTGGTCTTCTTCACGCTGCCGGGTCGTGATGGCGGGGTCACGGCCGACCTGGACGGGCTGAACCTGCGCATCACTGCGGAGATCGACGGGCAATCGGTGACCCGATCCGCAACGTTCACCGAGCGGTACCAAGAGCCCCACGGCGGGCGAGTGCGCTTCGGCGTGGGCGTGGGCATCGGGCTCTAGCTCGGCGGATCCGGGCGGGGACCGATGGGGGCGTCCGCCGGGCCGGACGCCCCCATCGGTTCCAGTCCGCAACAGCGGCGAGTTGCGAGCGAATCGGGCGGGGCGGGAGGGGGCGGCCGCGTTTTGCGTCTCCTGTGTTGTTGAGTGATCTTCGATCGAGAGGTGCCGCTCGCCGAGGGCCGATCGCGGGGGGATCCGGCCGCCAGGGGATGGGCAGGTGGTGCACTTGGTCACTCGACCAATCGGCCACTTCGGCCCGCCGCAGTACGCAAAAAGCAAGGCCCCGTTCCGTGACCGCTCCGGTGGGGCTGCTAGTCTGCCGCCATGGCCCTGCTCCGCTGCGACTTCCGTTCCGACGTGCTGCGTCTGCAGACATCGATGTCCGTCATTCTGCCGCCGGGCGTCGCGCCCGCCACGGGCCACCCGACGCTGTGGCTGCTGCACGGGATGTCGGACGACCACACGGCGTGGACACGGCAGACGTCGATCGAGCGCTACGTGTCGGACACCGGCCGGGCGGTGGTGATGCCGCAGGTGGACCGCAGCTACTACGCGGACATGGCGCACGGGCACAAGTACTGGACGTTTGTCAGCGACGAGCTGCCGCGGATCGCGCGGTCGTTCTTCCGGCTGTCGGAGCGACGCGCCGACAACGCGGCGGCGGGGCTGTCGATGGGCGGCTACGGGGCGTTCAAGCTGGCGCTGAACTTTCCCGAGCGCTATGCGGCGGCGGCGTCGCTGTCCGGGGCGCTGGATCCGGCGTCGCTGGGCCGGGCCGAGCCGCAACGCCAGCACGACTGGGAGGGGATCTTCGGGGCGCCGCCGCGGATCGCGGGCACCGAGGCGGATCTGTTTTCGTGCGCCGACGCCGTGGCCGGCGGGCCGCACCGAGACCTGCGGCTGTACCAGTGCTGCGGCACCGAGGACTTTCTGCTGGCGAACCAGCGGGGTTTCCGCGACCACGCACTGAAGCTGGGCCTGGACCTGACCTGCGAGGAGCACGCGGGGTTTGGGCACACGTGGGACTACTGGGACCAGCAGATCCAGCGGGTGCTGGCATGGCTTTAGCTCGGCGGATACGCGCCGCGTCGGCCGGGGCCTGCGCCGAGCCTCCGGCCCCGGCCGACGCGGTGCGTCACAGCGGCGAGCCGCAAGCACCGCTCGTTGCGGCGGGGGCACGCGGCGCAACGGTTTTGCAAAGAAGGCCGCCCACCCCGTGTGCGACACGGTTGCAGACCACCGACGCCGCGCAGGGGGATGCGTTGGTGGCGGTCCAGATCGACGCGGTGGCGCGGCACCACTTTCCCACGCCGCCCTGACCGGGTTTCACGCGATTCGTCCGCCCCTCTGCATGTTCTTCGGGTGGATGTCGTCGGTGTCGCCGACGTCGATGGCGACCGCCTGCCCGGTGTGCGGGAGCGTGAGGGCCATCGACTGGGCCTCACGCAGCTCGTTTCATGGACGGGGTCGGGAGCCGCTTTTCGCGCGGCGAGCCAGCGGGTGGGAGGCCGTCCCCTACAATACGGCGGCTCGGGGCGGCGGTGGCTTGTCACCGCCTGAGACGCACCCGTTGAACCTGACCCGGATAATCCCGGCGTAGGGAAGCACACCTCGTTCGCGGGCCCGCCTTCTGCGGGTCGTGCGCTCCGCGGTGGCTTCCGGCGCCACCCTGCGGAGCCTCGCCATGATCCAGTCCAACTCGCCCTCGACCCCATCCTCACCCGAGTCCGCCGCCGCCGAACAGGCCACGAAGGGCTACGTGCTGCCGCCGGTGGGTGGGAACCCCGGCACGTCCGAAGGCGTGACCACGCCCGGGTCGTTCGCCAATGCGCCGGTCATCAAGAGCGGCCGTGCCGGGGCGTCCACGTTCTCGTCGCCCAACACGCCGCACATGCCCGGCCTGCCCACCAAGACGGCGTGGGACTTCATGCCCGACGACTGGGAATGCAGCGACAACAAGAACTACGAACACGCAGGGGCGTGGACGCCGCCCGCCGGCTTCAAGGCGATCACGCAGCTGGAGAATGCGCGGTTGGGCAAGATCACGCCGCAGATGACGCGCGTGGCCGAACGCGAGCCCCACCTGACCGCCGAGCAGGTGCGCGACGAAGTCGCCGCGGGCCGCATGGTCATCCCCGCCAACGTCAACCACCTGAACCACAAGCTGGACCCGATGTGCATCGGCCGCGCCAGCAAGACCAAGGTGAACGCCAACATGGGCGCGTCGCCGGTGTCCAGCAGCATCGACGAAGAGATCGAGAAGCTGCAGTGGGCCGAGAAGTGGGGCGGCGACACGGTCATGGACCTGAGCACCGGCGGCGACCTGAATGCCACCCGCGTGGCGCTGATCGAAGCGAGCACCACGCCCATCGGCACGGTGCCGATCTACTCGATGATCATTGGCCGCAAGATCGACGACCTGAGCGAAGAGATCGTGCTGGCCGAGTGCGTCAACCAGGCCCAGCAGGGCGTGGACTACTTCACCATCCACGCGGGGCTGCTCAAGGAACACATCAAGCTGGCCAAGAACCGGCTGATCGGGCTCGTGTCGCGTGGCGGCAGCCTGCTGGCCAAGTGGATGCTGATCCACAACCGTGAAAACCTGATGAACACCCTGTGGGAGGACATCTGCGCGGTCATGCGCGAGCACGACGTGACGTTTTCCATCGGCGACGGCTGCCGCCCCGGCGGCCTGGCCGACGCGACCGACGACCTGCAGCTGGCCGAGCTGGTGGAGATCGGCAAGCTCACCGAACGCGCCTGGAAGATGGGCGTGCAGGTCATGGTCGAAGGCCCGGGCCACGTGCCGCTGGACCAGATCGAGTTCAACATGAAGGCCCAGCGGCAGATCTGCCACGGCGCACCCTTCTACGTGCTGGGCCCCTTGGTGACCGACGTGTTCCCCGGCTACGACCACATCACCAGCTGCATCGGCGCCACCAACGCGGCGTATCACGGGGCCAGCATGCTGTGCTACGTCACGCCCAAGGAGCACGTGGGCTTGCCCAAGAAAGACGACGTGAAGCAGGGCTGCATCGCCTACAAGATCGCCGCCCACGCGGCCGACATCGCCCTGGGCATCCCCGGCACCCGCGACTGGGACGACGACCTGACCCGGGCCCGGGCCGCGCTCAACTGGGAGAAGCACTTCGAGCTGGCGTTCGACGGCGACACCGCGCGGGCGTTTCACGACGAAGACATGGACGTGGACACCGACTTCTGCGCCATGTGCGGCCACGACTGGTGCAGCGTGCGGATCTCGAAAGAGATTCAGGAGTGGGCCAGCGGCAAGGCCGACGGCTTCGAGCGCGGCAAGACCGTGAAAAGCGCCGCGCTGACGCCCGAGCAGCAGGAGATTCTGGAGAAGCGCGGCCACCTGTCGCCCGAAGAGATCCACAAGCTGGCCAGCAAGGCCAAAGGCAAGCTGACCGCCGCGGACGACAGCGGCAAGGCGAATTGCCACTCGGACTACGTCGATCCGGATGCGGCGAAGGAGCTGGTGCCGGCCGAGGCGAAGGCGACGATGGTGCAGCTGGATACGAGTGAGGTGAACGGGTTGGCGAAGGACGATCGGGTGATTTGAGGGATCGATCTCCGCGCGATCTCCGGCGGCCCGCAGGTCACCCGTCTGACACGCGCCGCGTGGCGGAACGCGTAATTAGGACTCAGGTCGCGCAGCGGTGCCTGGACGCGTTGTGGTTGCCCGGTACGGGCTTGGTAAGTCGACCCTCTTCGGGAGGAAATGTGATGAGTCAGAAGTCTGGCGAAGAATGGGTGCAGATCGAGAAGTGGATCGCAACGAACGCGAAGCCCCTACACAAGAGTCTGAAGCCAGCAGATGGCGATCCTGACGTGGAGAAGGTAGAGAAGGCAATCGGGCATCAGGTTGTTCCATCTCTTCGCCGACTCTACGGTCGGTACGCGAAGGCCACTCGCCTGTTTCCGGGGCACGAACGGCGGGCAATGGCGTTTAGTTTGATACCGCTTCGGTCGATGGCAAAGATCTACAAGTCAGAACTCGCTGCCGGGCGTGACGTGAATGGATCTGATGTCGAGTCGGATGGACAGATTCGGGCTGAATACTGGAACCCGATGTGGTTTCCGTTCGCTACGAACGGCGGCGGGGACTACCTCTGCGTCGATCAGGCTCCATCGCAGATGGGTTTCGAAGGTCAGGTGATCGAAGTGCTCCACGAGGGGCTTGCGCGGGTGTTTCGAGCAACGTCGCTGGACGGCCTCGCAAAACAGATTTGCAGTGAACTGGCCGCAGGTCGTTGCTGGTTTGATAGGGAAGACGGTCTCGTTCACGCGGGCGACACCGGCGAGGGGGTGGCGACAGCAAAGGCAATCCGAACTTCCGGAACTTTCCGCCGGGTCAAAGTCACCAAGTCGGATGTGGAGTACTGGGTGAAGCCAATCGAATCTTATGAACGGTGGGAGGCGGAAGAAGCGCCGAAAAGCGAGATTCTGGATAGTCGGTTGTCACGCGACGCTGCACCAGAGTAATTCGTCTTCATCGCGTTAAAAGAGGACCACGTGGTAGCGCCAAGCCCGGCGGCGATGGACGATCTGGCGGACCTCTACCGATCGACTTGAGTCATAGACATTCGCCGGGAACGGTCACGATTGGTTACTGCGAGAGTGCTCGGAACCTAACCGGCTTCAGGCAAGAGGGAAGCGAAGGTCTCTCGCGTGCGGTAGATTGCGATTGATGAAGCGCCGCGACTTCGAGAAGCACCTGCGGGACCATGGCTGCGTGATACATCACCACGGTGGCCGTCACGACATCTGGATCAACCCGACGACGCAGATGCGGGCGCCGGTGCCGCGGCACAAGGAGTTTCCGAAGATTGGATTGATCCGAGGGATCTGTCGCCAGTTGGGGATACCGGCGCCGGGGTGATGGGCGTTTTCGGCGGGGCTCAGGCGATGGATTTGAGCTGTGCGACGAGCGTGGCGCGGGACTCGCGCAGGGCGGCGAGGGCATCGGTGGCCATCTCGAAGGCTTCGCCAACCGTTTCGGCTTCGGTGATCAGTTCCGGGTCCATCGGTGAGGTCACGACGTAGCCACCTTCCTCCGCTTCGGTGAGCGTGAGGACCATGTCGCCGTTGCTGACGGTATAGGTGGAGGGAGCCGGTTCCATACGGCTAGTTTAGCGGGCCGTACGGAGGAAGCCAGAGAATAGGCGGGAGGGGAACCTGATTCCGGCCTGATTCAGGCCATCCGGGGTGAGGCTGGTCACGCCGATCTCCCTGCGGCCTAGGCGGCCGGTTCGAGCTCAGTTGCCCGAAACATCATCGATATGCCCAAAGAGCTTTTCGAGCCGCGTGGCGATCTCGGGCGGTAGCGGCGGGTCGTTGATCGACTTGAGGTTGGTTTCCAAATGCTCGATGTTGCCGGTGCCGAACAGCGCGACATCGACGCCGGGCTCGTGGCGGCAGAAGCGGTAGCCGGCGTTGACGACGTCGCCCAGGAAACCCAGGGGTCCGCCGGGTCCGTCGTCGAGGTCGGCGGGGTTGATGCGGCCCTGGGCGATGAGGCCGTCGAGTAGTTCGCGCAGCGCGTCGGGGCGGGTGAGGGCGCGGCGGACGGCGAACATGCCCAGCGTGCCGACGTTGTGCTTTTGCGTGAGGGGCAAGACGTGCCGGCGGGCCAAGGGGTTGAGCAGGGAGTCGCCGACCATGACGACGTCAAGGTGGTTGTCGGACAGAGCGCGTTTGAACATGGCGTGCTGCGGGTCGCTGATGAACTCTTCGCTGGCGGCGAGGTGGCGGAGCTTACCTTGCTGCTTGGCGCGTTCGGGGGGCGGGTGGGTCTATCCTTGGGGGAGTCGACGATCGGCCGCACCGCGATGGGGCGGTGGCGGAGCGGGTTGGCCGGGATGCCCAGAGTTTGCGAGGCTTAAACGATGTCCGTTGCGTTTTGGGGTGGTCTGGTTTTTCTGGTCTTCGCGTCGTGGATGCTGTGGCGGGCGTGGCGGGCCTGGGGTTTTCGCCGGGCGAGTGAGGCGTGGCCGGCGGTGGAGGGGGAGGTGCTGGACCAGATGTTGGCGCTGTCACCGACGGGCGTGAACGTGCGGCACTTCTCGGTGCGGTACGCGTACCGGGTGGACGGGGTGGACTTCACCGGGAACCGGGTGGCGTGGTACACGCTGGTGCGCAAGGAGCAGGTGGAGCCGCTGGCAGAGCGCTTTGTGAAGGGCGCACGGGTGGACGTGTTCGTGCGGCCCGGGGACGCGGCCACGGCGTGTCTGGTGACGGGGGGGGCGGCGGACAAGCCGTACAGCGACCTGGTGCTGGCGGGGTTGGGGGTGGCGGTGGGCCTGGGGTTGACGGTGGCGAGTGCGCTGCGGGTTGTCGGGTGAGGCGGCGTTCAACCGGGGTGCAACCGATCCGGCAACTGCAAGCGGTGGGGCGCCCCGCCGCGGTGGCGTTTCTGGCGGCGGTCGGGCCGGCGCTGGGCGGGGTCGCGGCGCTGGGCGTCGCCTACGGCGTGGCGGACACGCTGCGGGCGGGCGGGTGGGCGGTGGCCGGGGGGCTGCTGCTGGTCGGGGCGCTGGGCTGCGGGCTGTCGGTGCTGCCGACGCACGTGCTGTCGCTGGTCGCGGGGTGGTCGCTGGGGGCGGGGCCCGGGACGCTGCTGGCGGTGGGCGCGGCGACGCTGGGGGCGCCGCTGGGTTACGCGGTGGGCGGGTGGCTGGCGGGGCCGGGGTTGCTGGTGTGGGCCGAGCGCTACCCGAAGGCGGCGGCGGTGTGCGGGGCGATCGGCCGGGCGGGGCCGGGGCGGGCGTTCGGGCTGCTGGCGTTGCTGCGGCTGTCGCCGGTCGTGCCTTACGGAGTGACCAACGTGCTGGCGGCGGTGTTCCGGCTGCCGGTGATGCCCTTTGTGGCGGGCACGGCGGTGGGCTTGGCTCCGCGGGTGGCGGTGGTGGCGGCCTGGGGGGCGGCGCTGGAGCAGCTGGACGCGGGCACGTCGCCGGTGGGCGGCTGGACGCTGGCGGCGGGGGCGGTGGCGACGCTGGGCGCGGTGGTGCTGCTGGGGGCGATCGCGCGGCGGGCGGTGCGCGCGGTGGCGGACCCGGCGACCCGCGACGCGTGATGCGTTGGGTGAGGCTGGCGGGTGGGGGGCGGTCCACAGACGTTCAGGGGTAGGGCGAGCCTCTGGCGAGCCGCGCGGCACCCGTCGACGCGCGGCTCGTCGGAGGCTCGCCCTGCCGATCGGGCGATGAGACGCCTCGCGTCAGGCGTCGGTGCCGTCGAGGGTGAAGCCGATCTTGAGGGTGACCTGGTAGTGGGCGACCTTGCCGTCTTTAATGTGGCCGCGGGTCTCGACGACCTCGAACCAGCGCATGTGCTTGACCGACTCGTTCGCGCGGGCCAGGGCGTTCTCGATGGCGGCATCGGTGGAGTCGGGGGAGGAGCCGACGATCTCGATCTTCTTGTAGGTGTGCTCAGACATGACGGGTTCCGGTGGGGGAGACACAAAAAACACCGACCCCGCGGGCCGGTGTTCGCATGGTATCGCGGCGTGACGGCCGGGTCAGCCGCGGGCGGGGGGCGACGAGGCCTCGACGGCGGTGAGGGTGTCGGTGATCTCGTAGCGGTGCTTGACGTTCGGCGGAACGACCCAGCTTGTGCCGGGCTTAAGCTCGAGCACGTCGTCTTCGAGGTGCAGCCTGCCGGTGCCCGAGATGACGTAGCCCAGTACCTCGTAGTCGTGGGCGTGGAGATCGGTGGACGCGCCGGGGTGGTGGCCGTGTTCGTCCCAAAGCCGCAGCGCCATGGACTGGCCTTCGACAAGCAGTTTCTGGCCCTGGTCGCCGGTGGGGGCGTTGGAGGTGGACTGGGTGCGGGCGGTGGCGGGGCTGCTCATGGGGGTCCTTTCGGGAAATGGCAAATGAACCATCCACCCTACAAACGCGGTTTGGGGAGGCGCCAAGGGCGTCATGAAGGCGGCTTCACACCATCGCCCGGGCACGCTGCGCGGCAGAGCTCGCCGGGGGCGACCAGGGTGTCGGTGGCGGCTCGGTCGTCGTCGGTCAGGTTCACCTCGATGGCGCCCGGGTCACCGACGCACTGCACGGCGGTGCGGGGGATGGGTCCTGGGGTATGGCCGGACGCTGACGTTGAATCGAACCGCGGGTGGTGGGTCCGCTGACTCCGACCGGGACCTGTACCCCATGCCTTGAACCCCTGCCGGGCTGCGCTGTCTCGCAACGATCTCTTGAATCGGTCTCTCGGATAACGTATCCGCATGGCAAACGACACCATCCAGAGCTACGAGCTGTTCCGCATCGCGCCGCGCTGGCTGTTTCTGCGGATCGAGACCGCGGCGGGGGTGGTGGGCTGGGGCGAGCCCGTGCTGGAGGGCTACGCCGAGGCGGTCGAATCGGCGGTGCGGGTGATGATGGAGTCGCTGGTGGGGGAAGACCCGGCGCTGATCAACCGGCACTGGCAGCGGCTGGCAAAGGGGCATTTTTACGGCGGGCTGGGGCCGGTGCTGATGTCCGCGTTGTCGGGCATCGACCAGGCGTTGTGGGACATCCGGGGCAAGACGCTGGGGGTGCCGGTGATCGACCTGCTGGGCGGCGCGGTGCGCGACCGCATGCAGATGTACGGGTGGGTGGGGCGGGACGACGACGGTCCGGACGTCGCGGCGGCGTCGGCGAAGCGGGTGGTGGAGTCATTTGGCTTCCGCATGCTGAAGATGAACGGTGGGCCCAAGATGGGCTACGTGGACATGGAGGGGGCGGTGGACTTCGGCGCGGCCCGGGTGCAGGCGGTACGCGAGGCGGTGGGGCCGGACGTGAAGCTGGCGGTGGACTTCCACGGGCGGTGCAAGCTGCCGATGGCGCGGAAGCTGATCCGCAAGCTGGAGCCGTTTGACCTGACGTTTATCGAGGAACCGCTGCACCCGGACTTCAACGACAGTTTGCCGGACTTGGCGAACTTCACGGACATCCCGATCGCCACGGGCGAGCGGATGTTTCACTTCGCGGATTTCTTCAAGCTGCTGAAGCGGCCGGGGGTGAGCGTGGTGCAGCCGGACCTGTCGCACGCGGGGGGCATCAGCCACGTGCGGGACATCGCCCGGCTGGCCGAGCACCGGGACGTGGCGCTGGCGCCGCACTGCCCGCTGGGGCCGGTCGCGCTGGCGTCGTGCCTGGCGATCGACTTCGTCAGTCTGAACGCGGTATTTCAGGAGAGCTGCCAGGGCATCCACTACCACGAGGAGGGCGGGGTGGCCCTGTGGGAGCTGGTGAACAACCGCGATGACTTCGCACTGGATGCCGACGGGATGGTGGCGCGTCCGACGAAACCGGGGCTGGGGCTGGATCTGGACGAGCCGGCGATCCGCGTGGCGGCCGAGGCCGGGCACGCGTGGCGGGATCGCAAATGGACACTGCGCGACGGGGCGCCGACGCGGTGGTGAGTTGCGGGCGTAGCGGAGAGGGGATGCGCCAAAGGTGACGCGGGCGTTGTAGTGCGCCTGCACCCCGTTGACATCGCACGAACCGATGCAGATCAGCGGTCGGCGAGTTCTTGCCAGAGGGCAAACTGGCTGGCGTTGTTGCTGGCGTCGAGGGTGAGGCCGGGGGGGGACGTGATCCGTGGTCCGTAACCCGTGATCCGAACCTGGCGGCTGGCGCGATGGGTTAAGGTGGGAAGGAGGGGCATGGGGAGCTTAAGTTCCTGGTGACGCGCGGCTCGCCGGAGGCTCGCCCTACCCAATGGGATCGAACGCATCACGCATCACGCATCACGGGTTCGCTTCATTCCCATCCCCCGGGCCCGGGTGGGTGGCGTCGTGCGAGAGGCGGATCACGGTGCCCGGATCGTTGAGCACGACGTAGATCGCGCCGTCGGGGCCCTCCTGCACGTCGCGGACGCGGCCGAGGTTTTTGAGGATTTCTTCTTTGTAAATCACGCGGTCGTCGACGACGACCAGACGCTGCACGGTCTCGTAGCTGAGGCCGCCGGCGAAGAGGTTGTTCTTCCAGCGGGGGAACTGGTCGCCGGAATAGAACGTGAGGCCGCACGCGGCGATGCTGGGCTTCCAGTAAAGGACGGGCTGCTGCAGGCCGTCCTTGGCCGTGAGCTCGGTCATGACCGAGCCGTTGTAGTTGATGCCGTAAGAGATGACGGGCCAGCCGTAATTAACGCCCGCGGCGATGAGGTTGAGCTCATCGCCGCCCTGGGGGCCGTGTTCGGTCTCCCACACGCGGCCGGTGACGGGGTGCGTGGCGAGGCCCTGCGGGTTGCGGTTGCCGAAGGTGAAGAGGCTTGCGTATTCCCCGTCGGGCGAGTTTACGAACGGGTTGTCCGAGGGGACGGACCCGTCGGGGTTCACGCGGTGGATCTTACCGTTGGGCAGCGTGATGTCCTGGGCCATGTCTTGCTTGCCGCGGTCGCCAACGCCGAAGTAGAGGTGCCCGTCGGGGGTGAAGGCGAAGCGGCTGCCAAAGTGGTAGCGGGTGTTGACGTAGTGGTCCGGCACGGCCTCCCAGACGACCTCCTGGTCGGCCCAGGTGTGGTCTTGGATGCGACCGCGGACGACGCGGGTCATGGTGGCGGGTTGGGTGGCGGGGTCGGCGTCGGCGAGCGCGTGGGAGTAGCTGAGGTAGATCCAGCCGTTGGTGGCGTAGTCCGGGTCGGCGATGATGTCGAGCAGGCCTCCCTGGCCTTCGGCGACGACGGCGGGCGTGTTGCGGATCGGGTCGGGGTGGAGCGCTCCACCCCCCAGCAGACGCAGCGTGCCGCCGCGTTCGGTGACCAGCGCGGTGTCCGCGTCGAGGAAGCCGATCGCCCAGGGCACATCCAACCCCTCGGCGACGGGCGTGACACGGAGGTCGTAGTCGCGGGTGGGAATGAGGTCGGGCAGCGCGGGCTCAAGCAGTTCGGATTCGCTCTCGACGTGGCGCATGTACGCCATGAGCTGGCCGATCTCCTCGTCCGAGAGCTCGTTACCGAAGGCGGGCATGCCGGCCTCGGGAACGCCCGCGGCGATGCTCCGGCGGACCTGCCCGCCGCTGCCGTGCAGCCAGACGCCGTCGGCGAGGCTGGAGGCGCCTCCGCCGCGGAGGTCCTCGCCGTGGCAGCTGGCGCAGCTGGCGGCGTAGATGGACCGGGCGGCGGTGTGGGGGTCGTCGGGGGCCGGGGCGGAAACCGCGGCGGCGAACAGAAGGGGCGTCAGCAAGGCGGCGGGGCGGAAATGGGGCATGCACGGATCGTAGTCCGTGGGGGCTTGCGGTGAGCACGTACGCAAAGGCGCGGCGTGGAGGGGCGGCCGCCGGTCAGGGCGCGAGCAGGTTGACCCACCCGGTGATGCGTTGCCGAAGCTGCGGCAGGTCCTGCCGCAACCAGGCGGCGTGGGTTGCGCCGGGGTAGAGGGTGAGCGTCGTGTGCTCGGGATTGGCGGCAAGCAGGCGGCGGGTCTCGGACAGGGGGGTGGCGAGGTCGCGGTCGCCCTGGTGGATGTCGATCGGCACATGGACACGGGGGATGGCGGCGAGGGCGTTGTGAATGGCGGGGTCGTAGCCGGCTCTGCGGCCGGCCTCGATGAGTGCGTGTTCGACGGTGCGCTGCCGGATTGTCCAGCCGATGGCGGCCCACGCAAGGGGACGTTTTTCCTTGGCGACGTGTTGCAGGCCACCGAGCAGGGTGGCCCGCAGGTCGACGAGCGGCGAGAGGGCGAGCACCCGCTTGACACGCGGGTCGTGGGCGGCGAGCTGGATGGCGATGCCGCCGCCGTAGGAGTGGCCGGCAACGCCAAGCGGGCCCTGGAGCTGGCCGGCGGCCTGCAGGTGGTTGAGCAGCTGCACGAGGTCGGTGACTTCGGCGCGGCCACCGGTGACCGAGGGGCCGGTGGAGTCGCCCTGGGCGCGGAGGTCGGCGAGCACGACGCGGCAGCCGTCGGCGGCGAGCCAGGCCGCGACGTGCCAGAGGTAGTCGCTGGTCGCGGCGCGGTTGCCGAAGCCTTGGAGCAGGAGCACGGTGGCCCGGGCGGGCTGGGCGTTCGGGACGAGTCGACCGCGGGCGATGCGGAGGGCCCAGCGGTCGCCGTCCCAGGGGGCAACGGTGACGCGGGCGCGCGGCGGGTCGCCGGGTTGCGGCGCGAGGAACGCGCGGAGCGCGGCCCGCGCGGGGTCGGCGGCCGACGCGTCATCGAGGGCGTGACGGGTCACGCGGGCGGGGGCGGGCTCGAACAGGTAGTAGGCAAGGATCGCCGGCGGCGGGCCGGTGACCGGGTGGTGCGATGCGGCATCGAAGATGATCGGCCGGTAGCGCTCGGGATCGACGAAGGCTTTGCCGCCGTTGGGCGGGCGGACCAGAAAGCCGGCGAGGTAATCCGATGTGCTGCATCCGCCGGTCAGGAGGGCGGCGAGCAGGAAGGTTGCGGTAAGAGTTTGATGCACGGGGGAGGGTAGGGAGGTGCTCCCGGAGGGGGCGGAGCCGCCTGGCAGCCTGTTGAAGTACCCCACATGCCTGCGGCCGGCAAAAACAATCGCTCGCTTCGTGGACTCAACTCCCCGTCGCTGCGGCCAGGGCATGTTTCGTCGCCTCGCGAGCGATCGTTTTCGCTCGCCCTGGGCTTACGCGGGGGTACTTCAACAGACTGCTATCGCCCGTCACCGATCACGGGCCGTCATGAACGCGTTTCGGTTGCCCGCACGGCGGGGGCCTGGAACTTCACCAGGTTCGACCACCCCTCGGGCCTGCTCTCGCTGAGCTACAACATCGAGGTCATCCCGGAGCCGGCGGCCGGGATGCTCGTGATCGCGGGCGCGGGGGCCCTGCTGGGGCGGCGCCGTACCGGGGCCCGGCGCGGTTGAGAGGCGGCGGGGGCGTCTCGCCGCCGCTGACGGGCTCGCCGCCTTGACGGCGGCCCGGCGGGGACCTAGATATGGTCCATGGAAGCCAAGATTATCTCGGAAGGCATCACGTTTGATGACGTTTTGCTCATCCCCGCCCGCAGCGAGGTCGTGCCCAACGAGACCGACGTCTCGTCGCGGCTGACCCGCCGGATCACGCTGAATATCCCGGTGCTCTCGTCGCCGATGGACACCGTCACAGAGTCGGCGCTGGCGATCGCGCTGGCCCAGCAGGGCGGGCTGGGTGTGATCCACAAGAACCTGTCGGTCGAGGACCAGGTCCGCGAGGTGGTCAAGGTCAAGCGGTCGGCCAATGGCGTGATTACCGACCCGGTGACGCTGACGCCCGACGCGCCGTCGTCGGCGGTGCGCACGCTGATGCGCGAACACAACATCTCGGGCGTGCCGATCACCATCGACGGCACGGCCCGCGGCAAGGTCGTGGGCATCGTGACCCGACGCGACATGATGTTCCTGGGCGACGACAGCCTGCCGGTGCACGAGGTGATGACCAAGGACCGGCTGGTGGTCGCGGGGCCCGACACCACGCTGGAGCAGGCCGAGGCGATCCTGAACGCCAAGAAGGTGGAGAAGCTGCTGCTGATCGACGGCGACGGCTGCCTGACGGGGCTGATCACCATGAGCGACATCGCCAAGCAGGACCAGTTTCCGCTGGCCTGCCGCGACGACCGCGGGCGGCTGCGGGTGGGGGCCGCGGTGGGCGTGCACCAGCTGGACCGCGTCGAGGCGCTGGTGCGGGCGGAGGTCGACGTGATTACGGTCGACAGCGCGCACGGGCACAGCGCGAACGTGGCGCAGACCGTGCGTGACATCAAGGCGCGTTTTGATATCGACGTCGTGGCGGGCAACATCGCCACCGAAGAGGGCGCCCGCGACCTGATCGAGGCCGGCGCCGACGCGGTGAAGGTGGGCATCGGCCCGGGCAGCATCTGCACCACGCGGATCGTGTCGGGCGTGGGCGTGCCGCAGGTGACGGCGGTCTTCAACGCGTGCCGGGCGGCGAACGAGGCCGGCGTGCCGGTGATCGCCGACGGCGGAATCCGCCACAGCGGCGACATCACCAAGGCCCTGGCGGCCGGGGCCAGCGTGGTGATGCTGGGCAGCCTGTTTGCGGGCCTGGACGAGAGCCCGGGCGATCTGGTGATCCACCACGGCCGGCGCTACAAGACCTACCGCGGCATGGGCAGCCAGGGCGCGATGCTGGCGGGCTCTGCCGACCGCTACAGCCAGAAGGGCGTGGTGAAGCGGGACAAGCTGGTGCCCGAGGGCGTCGAGGGACGTGTGCCCTACCGCGGGCCGCTGAGCGACTTCGTGTACCAGATGGTGGGCGGGCTGCGGGCGGGGATGGGCTACTGCGGCACGCCGGATATTGAGGCGCTGCGTGACCGCGGGCGCTTCGTGCGGATCAGCGGCGCGACACTGGCCGAGAACCACCCGCACGACATCTCGATCACGCGGGAGAGCCCGAACTACACCGTCGACGTCGTCCAGTGACCGGGTCGGCGGAAACGGATCGCTCGGGGCGGGCGGGTGCGGTTCGTCCGAGCACGAACCGCACCCGCCCGCCCCGAGCGACGCGTCACAGCACGAGCCCGGCCGGATTCGAGCCGGTTTCACGCCGACCCGATGCCGCGGTCCTTGCGGTCGGATCAACTGCGGCTTCGGCTTCAGGGTCCGACACCCACGCACGCGGCGCTCACCCCGCCGCCGCCGTCCGGCGGCGGCCGTCGAGAAGGCACCGGCGGCCTCCGGCTCTGCGGAGGTCGCGGGTGGCGCCGAGCGGCCGAACCCGCTAGGGCCGGACGTTGAACTTTGGCTGCCGGGTGTCGATCAGCTCGCTCTCGTAGGCCCGCCGGTGCGCGGTCAGCCGCGCGTTGCTCTCGGGGGCAAAGGCGTGGAGCTCGATGGTGAGCGCGTCGAGGTCGGCCACGCCCAGGTAGGCCGTCAGGGCCGGCTGGCCCTCACCGCTGAGATGCTGGGTCAGGCGGACCCGCAGGTTTTTGGCCTCGCCGATGTAGAGATAGCCCTCGGCGTCGCGGAAGAGGTAAACGCCCGGCACGCGGGGGATCTGATCCAGATCGCCGACCAGGTCGGCGGCCCGGTGGGTGGCGAGGGTCCGGCCCCAGTCGGCGATGCGGACGGTGAGTTCGGGACGCAGGCGGCGGGCCTTGCGCAGCCCCAGCGCGGCGGAGCGCAGGAGCGTGGGGGTAACGCCGACGAGGTCGGCGCTCAGCCGGGCGGCCTCGGCATCGAAGCGCGCGCGGCGCTCGGGGTCGCACATGGTGGCGTCCAGGCTGCCGCCGAAGCGGTCGAGGGTCAGCCGGGCGGCGATCTCGGCGGCGGGGGCGTAGGTGTCGCGCGGCGGCGGGGCGGGCGCGTCGGGGTCGGCTTTCACCCGCCGGGTGGTCGGCACGTTCAGCCGGCCGGACTTGCGCAGCCGCAGCAGCATCCACCGCGCGGCGAAGGTGTCGACGGCGGGGTTCCACGACGGCGCGGCCTTGGTGGGGCCCGCGGTCAGGGCCACCCGCACGCGGTCGTCGAAAGCGGTGAGCAGGGCGTTGTCGGCCAGCACCGCGTCGGTGCTGAGGCCGCGGTGAACCGCGGCGAAGGCGTCGCGGACCACGGGCCCGAGAATGTCGGGATCGAGGGCGGCGGCGGCCACGGGGTCGTGGGGCTCGGTGGGGGCGGCGGTCGCCCCAACGCCGACGGCCGCGAGCAGCAGGACAACAAGGCACCGACAGAGGCAAGGCGTCGGGTAGGGCGTCGGGCTGGGCGTCGGGTTGGCCGTCGGGTTGAGCATCCCCCATGCTACCCCCACAAAAAACCGGGCCGTCTGATGACGGCCCGGTGGGCAACATCCAGTCTGGAGCAGGGCTCAGGCCCGGCGGCGGCGGGTCAGCATCAGGCCGCCGGCGCCCAGCAGCAGGGCAGCGCTGGTGGGCTCGGGGATGGCGGTGACCAGAGCATTGCCGTAGAACTCGGCGGTGGTCTGGTTGCCGAAGTGCAACCTCATCCCTTCAACGAAGTCCAGCCGGTTGCCGATCGTTTGAATGTCTTCATCGGCGGTGAGGGAACGGAGGTCGATGAAGGACAGGCTGTCGTCGACCAGGGCCGCGTCCCGCAGGGCCAGACTGTACCCGGCCATGGTGTCGTCGAAGGGGTCGGCATTGCCGGTGAGGTACTGACCAAACGCGAGAAACGAAAGCTGATCGGCGTGGTTGCCCGCAGCGACGAAGTCGGCGGCGATGGCGGCCTGCAAGGCCTGGATGTCGGCAACGAACTCTGCCGGCGTGTCGTCGGCGCTCCGGTCGTTGAATCCCTGGCTGATGACCACCAGCAGTTCGCCGGAACCTCCCGCGACGATCTGGTTCAGGGTGCTCTGGCGGAATCCTTTGGTGAGGGGCAGGTACTGCTCGCTCAGGAAGTCTTCAGTGGTCTGGCCGCCGTAGCCCCAGCTGGTCACGGTGACGCCGGTGGCGTCGGTGTTGCGGACGCGGAAGCTGCCGATGTCGAGCCCGACGTGTTGGCTTTCGACGGACAGCGAGAGCGAGTCGTTGTATCCCGTCAGGGGATCGGATACGAACGTCTGGAAGCTGAAGGCTTCGCCGGCGGCAAGCATGAAGGTCGTGTTGCCTGCGGCGTCGGCCACATAGACCGGAGGGGCCACGGCACCGCTCGACTCGAAGTTGCGGCGGGCGATCCGGTAGGTGGCCGTGGTGGCGGTCGGGTTCGCCAGATCCACCGAGAACGCGAGGGGGCCGCTGCTGGCGATGCCTTGGCCGTCGATCTCGACCCCACGGTTGGCCGGGCCGAAGATGTTGTTTTCGTTGACGGTGGCGATGCCGAACGGGGAGACCTCGCCGGCCAGCGCATCGCCGAGCATCATGTTGGCTCTGACCGGCGGAAGCCGGTAGTCGAAGAGGCCGAACTGCGGATTGTCGTTGGGATCACGCCGGTTGTTGGTGTCCTCGCGGATGCCGTTGACGGGCGGTTCGGCGCCAAAGTCGTTGTTCCGGGCGATCTGGAAGTATCCGCCGCCTTCACCTTCGAACTGGTTGAATCCGCTGAGCAGGCCCGACCCGGCAAGCCCGATCGAACTGTTGGCGAAGCCGCTGTTCAGGGCGTGGGCCCAGCCGCCGTTGCGAAGCACGGTGCTGTCGCCCATCAGGAAAATGTCGGCCTGGCTGGTCTGCGCGGCGTTGAACCAGGCGTTGAAGCCGTCGGAGAAGACGGGGTCGAGGATCTGATCGATCGGCGCCGCGGTGGCGGCGGCGGCGGTCAGGCAGGTGGCGGCGGCGAGCAGGCCGCGGGTCGACAGGGTCATCTTGGTCAACATCTTTCTCGGCTCCGGTTGATCGGGGCAGTGGCGTGGGCCGCGGGCGGCCGGGGTGCAGGGGCATCGCCAGCCCCGGTTGGGCGCGGCGGGGGTCGGGTTGGGTAAGCTCCTCCATGCCGCGTAAGGAAACACGGCAACGGTCTTTCTCCCTGGACGGGTCTGGCGGCCAACGGCGCCGGACATGCCAAAGAATAGAGATTTGCGGCGGAAGTTCAAGATTATATCGGGATTTTCCCTCCGGTTCGGTCCCGCTTCTGCGCTTTGTAGCGGCCGCACCCCGCAGAGACGCGAACCTCGGGGGCGCGGAAGTTAAAGAACTAATGCAAGGGCGGCCACGATCCATTGAGCGACACCCACGGCCAGCTTGAGCACGGTGCCGGTGACCTTGCCCACCGCGGCCCCGCCCGCCGTCCGGAAGGCCTGCCCCCAGGGCCGGCCGGCCCACTTGTCGCCTGCCAGAGCGCCCAGCCCCCCACCCGCGGCGGCGCCGGCAAGGGTGCCCAGCACCGGCACGGGGATGAGCAACGACCCGGCGATGGCGCCGGCCAGGGCGGCGGGGATGGAGAGGACCGAGCCGCGTTTGGATCCGCCGGCCGACGCGGAGCCCAGGGCGCCGGTGACGAACTCCAGCAGCTCGCCTAACACCGCGAGGCCCAGCACGGTGGCGACGGCCGGCACGCCCAGGCTCCACGACGCGTCGCCCCAGCGCAGCCAGGCGAACACACCGCAGGCGGCGGAGGTAAGCCAGTTGCCCGGGAGCTGGAAGGCGGTCAGGGCGACGCCGGCGGTGTTCACCGCGAGCAGGAGGGCAATCGCCGTGATCAGCAGGGAGGTGTCGAGCACGCCGACAGGGTACGCCGCAGGTATGTGGAGGCGGTCGGTGTCGCGGGGTGGGGTGGGGGCGGTTGGATCCTTACCGGACGCGGTCGAGCGTGCGCACGGTGAAGGCGTGAGCGTGCCGGGCATCGGCCCGGTGGTGCCGGGCGTCGGTGAGGCGCCAGTCGGCCGCGTCGAAGGGCGGGAAGAACGTGTCGCCGTCGAGGTCGGCGTGAACCACGGTGAGGTAGAGGCGGTCGAGCCGGGGCAGGGCCAGGCGGTAGATCTCCGCGCCGCCGGTGATGAAGGGCTCGCAGTCGTCGGCGACGGCGTCGAGGGCGGCGTCGAGCGTGGCGTGCACCTCGGCCCCGTCGGCGGAAAAATCGCTCTGACGGGTCAGCACGAGGTTCCGCCGGTGGGGCAGGGGCTTACCGCCGTTGGATTCGAAGGTCGCCCGGCCCATGATGACCGCGTGGCCGAGCGTGAGCGCACGGAACTGCGCCATCTCATCGGGCAGCGACCACGGCAGGCCGCCGTCACGACCGATCGCGCGGTTCTCGCTCATGGCGGCGACGGCGGAGAGGCGGTGGGGGGTAGAAGAGGTAGGCATGGGCGGGGCATGTCCTGGAGCACGCGGAAGCAGGGGCTGGGTCTCAGGTGTCAGGTCCTTGGGAAGACGCAAGCGAGTGATTGGACGGCGGGCGGGGCGCCGATTCGCGGGCAGCGGGGCATCGTCGGGGACAAGGTGCGCGAGTTGTTGCCTTGCGAACACCTACGACTAACACCTCGCGGGCCCGCTCTACACCGCGATCGGCGCTTTGATCCCCGGGTGCGGGTCGTAGCCCACCAGCTCGATGTCGTCGAAAGTGAAGGCGAACAGGTCGGTGACGGCGGGGTTGAGCTTCATCGTCGGCAACGCACGCGGATCGCGCGTGAGCTGCTCGCGGGCCTGGTCGACGTGGTTGTCGTACAGGTGCACGTCGCCAAAGGTGTGCACGAAGTCGCCAGGCCGCAGCCCGCAGACCTGCGCGAACATGAGGGTGAGCAGGGCGTAGCTGGCGATGTTGAAGGGCACGCCCAGGAACACGTCGGCCGAGCGCTGGTACAGCTGGCAGCTGAGTGCGCCGTCGGCGACGTAGAATTGGAAGAGGCAGTGGCAGGGGGGCAGGGCCATCTGGTCGATCTGGCCGGGGTTCCAGGCGCAAACGAGGTGGCGGCGTGAATCGGGGTTGTCGCGCAGCGAGGCGAGCAGGTTGGCGATCTGGTCGACGTGGCCCCCGTCGGGGGTGGGAAAGGCCCGCCACTGGCGGCCGTAGACCGGGCCCAGCTCGCCGTCGGCGTCGGCCCAGGCGTCCCAGATCTTCACGCCGTGGTGCCGCAGGTAGGCGACGTTGGTATCGCCCTTCAGAAACCACAGCAGCTCGTGGATGATCGACTTGAGGTGCAGCTTCTTGGTGGTCAGCACCGGGAAGCCGCCCCCAAGGTCGTAGCGGAGCTGCCGGCCGAACAGCGACCGCGTGCCGGTGCCGGTGCGGTCGCTCTTGGGCGTGCCGTGGTCAAGGATCTCTTGCAGGAGGTCGAGGTAGGGACGCATGGCGGGCAGTTTAAGCGGGTGGGTGGGGGCGGGTTGGGAGCGTGGGTCGCGGTCGAGAATGCGGCCAGAAGGTGTTAGGTGTGAGGTCCTAGGTGTTAGCCGGAGCGCTGACGCGGGTACCGGCTTTCTACGGGAGGGCGAACCTTCCGGTGAGCCGGGTCCCGTGCGACGCCGGCTCACCGGCTTGTTTGAGTTCAGCCATTCGACTGAATGATTCGCCCTCCCAAAAGACGTCGGCACCGTCGCTCTTCCTAACACCCAGGACCTAACACCTAACACCTCGCCTGGATCGCTCTGCCACGAAACGATCTTTCGCGGCCCGGAAGCCCCCGCGGATCGCTAAACTGCCCCGATGACCGCGACCCTCGCCGCCAGCTCGTTCAGCATGTACGCCGCCCTGGGCGTGCTCTTGATGATGGCCGTGACCTTCGGGGCGGGGAACATCGTGCTGACGCACCTGCTGGGCCCCAGCCGCAAGGGCGAGGTGAAGGGCACGGTGTACGAGAGCGGGATGAACCCCATTGGCAGCGCCCGGCGCCGTTTCAACGTGCGGTTCTACATCGTGGCGATGACGTTTCTGCTGTTCGACGTGGAGATCGTCTTCTTCTACCCCTGGGCGGCGACGTACACCAAGCTGGGCGGTCCGGAGGGCGACGGCCTGACGGGGCTGTTTCTGGCCCGCATGTTGTTCTTCCTGCTGACCAGCGTGATCGCGTTCGCGTACGCGTGGCGCAAGGGCGTCTTCCGCTATGACTAGGTGAGGCTCCAGCCTCACTGCGACTAACGTCGGGCGGCCTCCGTGCGACCTGCGGCGGCCCGCAGGCCACCCGTCGGCCGCGTCGGCGGACGCCGACACAAGGCGCCAGGATGTGGGTTCGGGGCAGGCGTTTCGAGTGCTGATGTCCCTTTGCGCGTTTCGCGCCCGGCAGCGCCGCGGCCTTCGATCAGTTTTCGAGTCGAACGTGCCGACACAACGCTACCCGTCGAGGAGGTCGTCGATGACCGGTCGCGCCTCAAAAGGCGGTTCTTCGACGAACTGGTAGCGGCCGCCGAAGAGGCTGGCGATCGCTTTAAGCCGGCCGTCCGAGTCTTCGTAGAAGAACTGGACCGTGTGCACGGTCGGCATCGCCGCGTCGGGCGTCGTGGGGCGCAGCACCTCGGCGAGCGCTTCGGGGGTGACGTCTTCCCCGCTGCGGACGCCGAAGTTGTCGTCGGTCAGCAGCACGACTTCGGTGGCGTTGTACGACGCGGCGAGGCGGAGCGCGGCCAGCGGGCGCGACCGCCCGCGGGGCCGCATGTGGCCCGACTCGGGTGCCATCCAGTCCAGGGCCTTCACCTGTTCAACGAGGCGGCCGGGCTTCAGCCCTGCCGGGGGCGTTTCCAGCACCTCCGCGTCGTGGAAGAAGATCACGCTGAAGGCGTCGGCCGGGCGAAGGCTGCCGACCTCGGTTTCGAGCCAGGTCAGCACGCCCTGGTTCATGGAGTCAACCATCGAGCCCGAGGCGTCGACGACGTAGACCACGCGGCGTGGGGCGGCCATGGGGCTGGAGATCGGTGGGGGGGTGAGGCGAGGGGCGTCGGGCACGGACACGGCGTCAGGCAGCCGCGGGGCCGCGTGCTGCGGCGCGGGATCCGGCCGGGTGACGGCGGTCAGGAGTCCGACGGCCGGCGACGGGCCCGCGGTGGCGGGCGGGGGTTCCGCCGACGCGGCCTCCGCCGGAACGGGCCGCGTGGTCTCGGGCGTCGGCGTGGCGGCGGGGGGCGCCGGGGCGGTGGCCGGTGTCGGGCTCGGCGTGATCGCCTTCACGGGATCCGGCTCCGGCGTGGGGGGCGGCACGGCTTGCGGGGGTTGTGGCCGGGGCGCGGGCGTTTCAACGCGTGGGGCTGGCGTGACCGTCCGGGGCGGGCGGGGTGTGATCGGGGCGGTCAGCAGCGGGCCCGCGTCGAACGGGCTGGGCTGCCCCCGCCGGGCGGGAGGGCGGGCGGCCGCGACGGTCGATGGATCGCGGTCCACCGCGGGGGCCCGGGTGGCGGCCGGCGTGCCGGTGTCGGGCGTTGGGGGTCCGGTCAGCCCGCCCCGGCTGAGCAGGAAGACGCCCGTGCCGACGGATGCCAGCGTAAGCACCGCCGCGGCGGTGCCGCGCCACGGAAACCCCGGGGCCTGCGAACGGCCGCCCAGCGGCGACTCGGGCGCGGGGGTGATCAGCCGCGAGTCTGCACTGGCCGCCCCGCGCCGCGGCGGGTCCGGGGGGGCGTCGCTGGCGGTGGCAGCGTCGCGCCCGTGCCCGGTGTCGTCCAAGCCCGCGTCCGGGCCGACGCCCAGGCCGGCGTCCGGATCGACATCCAGGAGCAGGTCGTCGTCACCCCCCTGCGGCGCGGCGTCGTCATCGGGCCACGCGATCTCCACGGCGGTGTCGGCGACCGGCTCGGCCGGCGGCTCGGCTGGCGGCGCGTCGGCCGCGAGTACCTCGGCCAGATCGTCGTCGTTCAGCACATCGTAATTCGCGAGCCGCAGCCCGGAGGGCTCGGCTTCACCGGGCCCGTCCGCCGTGGCTGCGGCCTCGCCGTCCGACCCCCCGGCCGTGTCACCGTCTGCCTCGCCGATTGCCGGATCGTCCGCGAACCCGTCGCCAGGGGCCCGCGTGGCCGGCTCGGTGTCGCGGGTCTCGTCGGGTTTGTCCGGCGTGCCCGTCGCGTCCGACGCTTCCGGTTTATCCGGTTTATCCGGTTCGTCTGGTTCGTCCGGTTCGTCCGGTTCGGTCGACGGGCTCGGCGCGGGCTCACCCTCGACGTCCTCGTGCGTCCCGAGCGGCTGCGACGACCCGCGATCGGCCGCCGCGGTGTCGTCCGGACCGCTTCCCGCCGCCGCGTCGTTTGCGGCGGCTTCGACCCGCGCGACCGCCACGATCAGGGTCGCGCGGCCGACCTGGATCACGTCGTCTTCTTCCAGCTCGCACAGACCGGTGACGGCCCGATCGTTGACGAGGGTGCCGTTGGCCGAGCCCAGGTCCCGGATCACCCAGACCCCGTTCTGCACCCGGACCTCGGCGTGGGCGCGAGACACCCGGGTGTCGGGCGTCCGCAGCCGCGCGGCCTTGCGGCCGATGATCTCGACCTCGTGGTCGTCGACACGGAACGTCTCGTGGCGGCCGGCGGACTGGGCGTCGATGAGAATGAGTTTGAGCACGGCGATGACCTGTGATACGGGTTCCGGGTCCGCGTTAGCGCAGCAACGCGACCGGACGCGGGCGAACGGAGTTCGATCCGATCCGGCAGTTTACGCCAAGCCCGGGGGCGTGAGATCGCCGACTGGCGACCGGGGGTTACCGGACCCGGACCGATCGGCGGCGATGACTGCGTCCAGCCCGACCCCGGTATCGCGGACGGACCCGCCGGGCGTCACTCGGGGGGCGGCAATATCTCCCGCGATCGTCGGCCCATCGCGGAAGACGCCGCCCCGGCCCCTGCATCGGGCCCCCCCGGGCGATCGGCAGCGGCCGGGTTGCCCGCGTCCTTTTACTCGCTAGAATGTCGCCCCTGCCGGACGGCCCCTTCGTCTAGCCTGGTCCAGGACACTAGGTTTTCATCCTAGTAACACGGGTTCAAATCCCGTAGGGGTCATTGACACGCGGAAACGCCTTCCCCCTGCGGGAGGGCTTTTTTTTTTGGCAGAGGCTTCTGGCAGGAGGCTTGCCGCCGTGGCATCCCGGGATCAGCCCGCACGCACCGCGCGGACCGCTGCGGCGACCGCTTGCCCCTCAACGGCGTGTCCGCCGGACTTGAGATGCTTCATCGCCAGGCCGGTGGCCTGCCCGTCGTTGCCCGCCGCACGAACGGCGTCGGCGATCGGGGCCAGCTGCTCGGCGATCTGACCGGCGTCGAGGGTCTGCGGAAGCAGGCCGCTCAGCAGGTTTATTTCAGCCTCCATCCGCTGGATGACCTCGGGGTCCTTCGCCAGGGCGATCATCTCGCGGTTGCCCTTGACCACCTTCTTGACCGCGGCCTGGGCCTCTTCGTCGGTCAGGGCCTTGCCCTGCCGGGTTTCCGCCAGTTGGATCTCGCCCAGCGCGACCTTGAGGGTGTCGCGTTCGTGGTTGTTTTTGGCCTTCATGGCCAGAATGATGCGGGCTTTGAGGTCGTCGATAAGCATGCGGCGAGTGTAGGCGCAGCGGCCCCGCCGTCCGCGAGCATATGAGCCGAGCCGCGGTGGGGGCCGGGCGGAGTCGAAGGTAGTGGGCGATGGGGGACTCGAACCCGCGACCTGTTCGGTGTAAACGAACCGCTCTAGCCAGCTGAGCTAATCGCCCGGTACCGGAATGATAGCGGTCGGCGAGGGCGGTCGGGCCGCCGGGTCGTCCGGGTCACGCGATGTTGAGCACGTCACGCAGCATGGAGACCAGGCAGACGCCCACGGGCAGGTCCTGGGTTTCGGTATCGAAGTCGTAGTCTCCGCGACGAATCTTGGCGCGGGCTTCACGAATCCGGTCCCAGCGGAGCTCCGCGGAGGTCTCGGTGGGGCGTTCTAATGTGGTGGCTTCAGCATCCATGCTTATCATCTGGAAAATCCTTTTCCGTGATTTCAAAACGGCCCCGATTCAAAGAATCATCGCGATTTCTTGCAAGGCAGCCATCCCCAGTTTTAGGGATTTAGGTGCCGATAACCCGTTGCTTTTTGTAGTTTTGCGGTATTCAACGCAAGCAGGAGCCGTGAACGCGGTTCCGATGGCGCGGTGTCTCTGGCTCGCGTTTTACCCGCCCGCCCGGATGACGATCCGCACCAGGTCGGCGACCGAGCCGGCTTTGGTCTTGGCGATGATGTTGGAGCGGTGCTGGCTGACCGTGCCCTCGGCGCAGCCCAGCCGCTGGGCGATCTGTTTGGACGGCAGGCCTTGCGCAATCAGGTGCGCCACCTCATGCTCGCGCGGCGTGAGGTCGGCCAGTGCCGCGCGAGCGTCGGAGTGCTCGGCGTCTTCCCGCTTGGCGTTGCGGCTCTGACGCATCGCGTCGCGTAATGCGTCGACCAGCAGGGGGCCGGACAGGTCGGTCTTGCGGAGGTAACGGTGGGCGCCGGCACGCGTCACGCTCGCGGCGACGTACTCGTCGTTGGCCGAGGTGGTGACGACGACCGCGGGCGATCCGCCGCGGGTGCGGAGCAGGTCCAGGAAGCTCTCGCAGGTCTCCCCGCCCAGCCAGTAGTCGGCGAACACCACGTCGAAGTTGCGGCGCACCGTCATGGCATCGGCTTCGGCGATGGTCGAGCAGTGGACGGTGTCGAAGGCCAGCTCGGGGAGCCGGCTCAGCGCGAGTTTCAACAGATCCGCGTGGTCGGGGTCGTCTTCGAGGATCAGGGTCGAGATGGGGGCGGTAGACAAGGCTGTGTTTCCCAATTTCCTGTGTTCGCGTCGGCGTCGATAAGCCCCCGGGGGCGGCTCACCACTGGGGGTTGGTGGATCCTGAACGCCAGTCGGGCTGCTTGACGCAGTTGAACCAGTAGGCGTCGATGATGTCGAAGAGCGAGGTCAGCTCGCTGATGTCCATGGGCTTCACGATGTAAGAGTTGCAGCCGGCCTCGTAGCAGTTCGTCACGTCTTTGGAGGCGGTGGACGTGGTGAAGATCAAGACGGGCAGGCGGCTGACGCCCGGTTCGGACCGCAGCTTCCGCAGAAACGACAGCCCGTCCATCCGCGGCATCGAAAGGTCCACCAGCAGCAGGTCGGGCACCCGGGACGCCGCCCCGCCGGTGGGGGTCACCGCCGCCCGGAGTCGATCGAGGGCGTCTTGCCCGTCGTCGGCAATCTCGAGACAGAAGGGGCGGGCCAGCCGGCCGTTGGCGATCCGGGCGAGGTCCTGGTCGTCGGGGTTGTCCTCGACCAGCAGCACGCGACGCGACCGAGCGGTCTCTAAGCTCATCGGTTGTCATCCTCTTGCTGGCGGGGGATGGTGAAGGAGAACGTCGAGCCTTGGCCCGGGGCGGTTTCTACCGTGATGTTTCCGCCGTGCCGTTCGATGACGCGCTTGCATATCGAGAGGCCGATGCCCGAGCCGCGGAGCTCTCGGCCGCGGTAGATCCGCTGGAAGGGCTCGAACGCCCGGGGGGCGTCGCTGGCGTCGAACCCGATACCGTTGTCCCGCACGTGCACGGTCTCGAAAGCGGCGTCTCGCTCGGCCGAGATCACGATCTGCGGCGTGGCGTCGCTGCGGTATTTGATGGCGTTGCCCACGAGGTTTTGCATCACCTGACGCAGCATCGCGCGGTCGCCAGACACCACGGGCAGCTCGCCTTTGGTGACGATGTCGGCGTCGGAGGATTGGATCTCGGGGGCCAGGTCTTCGGTCGCCTGCAGCAACGAGGTGTTGAGATCGACCTGCTGGTAGGCAAACTCGGCCCGGCCCACACTGGCAAACTCAAGCAGCGAGTCGATGAGCTCGCTCATGCGACGGGCTGCCCCGTCGATGCGGTCGAGCGCGTCGGAGGACTCGGGTGATTCGGGAGCGATCGTTCGCAGGTGTTCGGCGAAGCCCAGGATGGTCCGCAGCGGCGACCGCAGGTCGTGAGAGGCCACGCGGGCAAACTGGTCGAGCTGCTCGTTGCGTTCGACCAGGTCGCTGGTGCGGGCCTGCACCCGCATCTCCAGCTGGTCGCGGGCGTCGATCAGTTCGGCGGTCCGTTGACGCACACGCCCTTCGAGGCTGGCGTTGTTGGCCTCCAGCCGGGCCTCGGCCTGCTTGATGTCGTCGATGTCGATGTGCAGGCCGCAGATCTTGCTCGGTTGCCCGTCCTGGGTCCGCTCGGTCACCTCGCCCTTGGCCAGCACCCAGTGCCAGCCGCCGTCTTTGCGTCGCATCCGGTGGGGGAAGCGGTAGATGTCCGACTGGCCCTCAATGTAGCGGGTCAGTTCTTCGAGGCCCCTGTCAAGCTCGTCGGGGTGGCAGAGCTGACGCCAGGTATCGAAGTGGTGCGGCAGCTCGTTCGCGCCGTAGCCGAGCATCGTGAAGTAGGTGTCGTTCATGTAGACGTGCTGGGAAAGCACGTCCCACTCCCACAGGCCGGCGTTGGCGCTGCGCAGGGCCAGTTCAAGGCGGTGGTTGGTCGAGCTCAGCTCGGCCTGCATCTGGTTGAGCTCGGTGACGTCGGAGATGACCGTGACCAGGCCGCGGGGGGTTCCGTCGTCGTGGAAGATGGGGATCTTGTCGGTGCGGATGTCCCGGAGCACGCCCCGGTCGTCGCGGACGGCTTCCTCGACGCCCAGCCTGGGGCGGCCACTGCGCAGCACCGCGCGGTCGTCGGCCCGGGATGCGGACGCCACCTCGCCGAACGTGTCGCCGGCCGGGCGGCCTTCGATCTCTTCACGGGGCAGCCCCACGTGTTCGGCGGCCAGCCGGTTAACCCGCAGCACGTTGTCTTCATTGTCCTTGAGCAGCACCATCGAAGGCACGGCGTCGAGCACCTCCTGGGTCAGTTGACGCTCGAACTCCACCGCCCGTTCGGCGGCCTTGACTTCGGAGATATCCACCAGCGTAATGACCAGGCCGTCCTTGTCGTCGTTGGCCATGAGGTAGGGGGTGAGGCGCACCAGCATCCACCGGTCGTCCTCGGTGGGACACTCGTGCTGATGGGGTTCACCGGACCGCATCACTTCTCGCGCGTCGTCCATCAGCGTGGGGTAGGCGAAGGTGCGTCGCACCTCTTCCAGTGGACGGTCGACGTCGGCTTCGCGGATGCTGAACAGGCCCTGCACGGCGGGGGTGAAGCTGCGCACCTTGAGGTCCGGTCCGAGGAAGAGCGTGCCGATCGCGGTGCTCGACAGCAGGTTGTTCATGTCGTCGGTCAGGCGGGTCAGCTCGGTGATCTTCTGCTGGTACTCGGCGTTGACCGTGTGCAGCTCCTCGTTGACCGAGTGCAGCTCTTCGTTGGTGGACTGCAGCTCTTCGTTGCTGGCGACCAGTTCTTCGTTGGTGGCGTTGAGCTCCTCGTTGGTCGTCTCCAGTTCCTCGATGGTGGACTGCAGGTTATCGCGGGTTTTGCTCAGCTCTGCTTCGAGCACCATCATCGTCTGCGGGTCGACGCCCCGGGCCGGATCGAAGTCGCCCGGGGCGGTGCCGTCGTCGTTGTCGGACCCGGCGGTCGCCGCAGGGCGCTGGGCAAAGCGGAACCGGACGATGACGTAGCCCAGCTCGCCCGAGGCCTCGCGGACCTGCTCGGCCGAGACGACGACGGTTTCGTCGGGGTTCAGCCGCACGCGGCCGATCGAGACGTCGCCGGAGCTGACCCGGGCTTTCTGCAGGGCGGCGGTAACGGCGGGCCGCAGGTTGTCGTCGAGCATGGCCAGCAGGTCGTTGGCCTGACGCCCGGTGGGGGGCTGCAGCAGGCGGCGGGCGTCGCCAAAGATGTGCACCGGCTCGCGCTGACCGTTGACCACCACCGCGGCGTCGACCACGTGGGCCAGCATCGCGTCGTAGGCGCCGAGCAGGCGGGCGTCGGGGGTGTTGGCGGCGGTCGGCGCCAGCGCGGCGCCGCCGCGGACGGGGGGCCGGGTCGGCATCGGGGTGCGGGTGGGCAGCCGTGTGGGGGGCAGCAGCCGCACGCTGCGCCGCTTGCGGTAGATCCGCCAGTGGGCGTCCAGGGGGTCAAACTCGTCGCGGTAGGGCTGGGTGGTCTCGGAGGGGCCCAGGAAGAGGAAGCCGCCCACGTTCAGCGCGAAGTGCAGCAGCGAGATGACCCGGGCCTGGACCTCACTGCGGAAGTAGATGAGCACGTTGCGGCAGGTGACCAGGTCCATACGCGTGAAGGGCGCGTCGCTGATCATGTTTTGCGGGGCGAAGGTGACCATGCGGCGCAGGTCGGGCCGCACCTGGAAGCCGTCGCCGTAGGGCTGGAAATAGCGCTGCAGCCGCTCGGGGCTGACCTCGCGGAGGGCGGCGATCTGGTAGCGGCCCGCGCTGGCAAACTCGATGGACGAGCGGTGGACGTCGGTGGCGAAGACCCGGATCGGCTGCCGGGGCCGGTCCAACGCCCGACGGGCCTCGTCGAGCAGGATGGCTATGGAGTAGGCCTCCTCGCCGGTGGCGCATCCCGCGATCCACACCCGGATTTCCTCGTCGTCACCGCGGTTCTCAAACAGCGGGGTCACCGCCGTGTTTCGCAGGCTTTCGTAGGCGGTGGGGTCACGGAAAAACTGAGTCACGCCGATGAGCAGGTCGCGGTAGAGCTGGTGCAGCTCTTCCTCGTCGTTCCGCAGCCGGTCCAGATAGGCGTTGAGATCTCCTTCGGGGTTCAGCAGCACGCGCCGCTCGATGCGCCGGTGGATGGTGGCGGGCTTGTACAGCGTGAAGTCGATGTCGCGGAACTTGCCCAGCAGGCTCAACACCGCGTCGATGCCTTCGAGCGAGGTCTGGATGTCTTCGGCCCGGGTGGGCGGTATCGAAGCGGGGTCCTTCACGTAGGCGGCGAGGTAGCCGGGCATCTCGTCGGGCCCGAGATCTGCGTCGACCACGCCGGTGTCTTTGGTGGCGCGGGGCATACCGGAGAACTTGGCGGTGGTCTCGTCCTGCGCGATCACCAGTCCGCCGGCGCTCTTGATCCGCCGCACGCCGCGCGAGCCGTCGGTGCCGGTGCCCGAGAGCACGATGGCCACGGCCTTTTTGCCCTGGTCGGCGGCGAGGGAGTTGAAGAAAATGTCGATGGGCAGAGGCGGTTGATCCTCGCCGCGGTCCTGGGCGTAGAGCCCCAGCACGCCGCCTTTGATCTCCATCATCATCCGCGCGGGAATGAGGTAGATGGCGTTGGCTTCGACGGGCATTCCGTCGGTGACGCGGTGGATGGGCAGCGTGGTGTGCCGGCCCAGCAACTCGTGCATGAGCGACGGGTAGTCGGGCGACAGGTGCTGCACGACGACGAAGGCCATGCCGCTGTCGGCGGGCACCGCGTCAAAAAACTGTTCGAGCGGGTCCAGGCCACCGGCCGAGGCGCCCAGCCCGACGATGAGTCGGGGGCGTTGGGGGTGCGGCACGGCGGGGTCGGTGTCACTCATCAGTTAAAAGGGGTGGCTTCTGGAACAGCGAAAGGTGAGCGAGGTCCGGCGAGCCGCTGACGAGCCTTTTCAGGCTCGTTCAGGACCTGTAGGGCGATAATACTGTACACAGGTTTTGCGATAAGCGGAGGCGTTGGAATCCTTTAACGGCTCCCCGGTCTGTGGAGGCGAGTTCTCGGTGTTTTCGGCATCGGGAGATTGCCTGTCTCTCAGAAACGGGTGGCCGCGCCGGTCCCTGATGCCGACCGGGAGGGGGTACACTGTGCCGGTCCCGGACGCCCCGATGCGGTGGGCCGGGACCTCGGTGCGACTCATATTTGGTACCCGCGGCACGACGCCGCGAATCGACCGTGGCACGACGCCGTTTTCGCCGCCCCGCGTGTTCCGCTCCCCCGTTTTGGGGCAGGCGGCACGGCCCTCCCGGAAGCCTGGTGAAGCCGATGATTGGACAACTGATTTTCCCCCGCTCGAACCGCGAGATCACCCTCACCCTCACAGACACCCTGTGTTGGGACGGCGACGATTCCACCGAACTGGAACAGATCCGCGAGGCCTTTCCGCTGGAGGCCGAGCCCGACCTGCCCAACCAGTGGGTGGGCAGGCACGCCCTGTTTCAGGCGGCCGAACGCCTGGGGGCCCGCGTAAGGGTTCCCCGTCTGCCGCGGCGCGATCCCGTCGTGACGGGGTAGCTCGATCCCTTTCGATTGCCGGCAGGACCAAGGTGGGTGCCAAGGCCTTCAGGCCGTGTTCTCTATTGGGAGTCCGCACGGCCTGAAAGCCGTGGCACCCGGATCACCGCGTGCCCAGGGTGTTTCTGCTCCCACGACGTCGCGAAATACCCGCGATGCAGCGTCGCCAGGAGCGCCAACGCGGGCGTCGCCCGCGTGGGTCGTCGCTCGTGCTGTGCCGCCCGGGGCTCGGGGTGGTGCCGCGGCCGCCGCGGCACCACCCCGAGCCCCGGGCGGTTCCGCCGACGTCACCCAAACCGGCCGGTGATGTAGTTTTCGGTCTGCTCGTTTTCGGGGTTGGTAAACACCTTCTGCGTCTCGCCGAACTCGATCAGCTTGCCTTCATAGAGAAACGCCGTGTAGTCGCTGGCCCGCGCGGCCTGCTGCATGTTGTGCGTGACGATGGCGATGGTGTACTTCTGCTTCAGCTCGTCCATCAGGTCTTCGATGGCGACGGTGGACTTGGGGTCGAGCGCCGAACAGGGCTCGTCCATCAGCAGGATCTCGGGCTGGGCGGCGATCGCTCGGGCGATACACAGCCGCTGCTGCTGGCCGCCGGAAAGACCGAGCGCCGACTGCTTCAGGCGGTCCTTGACCTCGTCCCACAGCGCCGCGCCGCGGAGTGACGTCTCGACCAGCTCTTCGGTCTCGGTGCGGTCGAGCTTGTAGTGCAGCCGCGGGCCGAAAGCGACGTTGTCGTAGATGCTCTTGGGGAAGGGGTTGGGCTTCTGAAAGACCATGCCGATGCGACGCCGCAGATCGACCACGTCGGTGGAGCGGTCGAGCAGATTGTTGCCGTGCAGGCTGATCGAGCCCTCGGCCCGCGCGACCGGGATGAGGTCGTTCATGCGGTTGATCCACCGCAGCAGCGTGGACTTGCCGCAGCCCGAGGGGCCGATGAAGGCGGTGACCTGCTTGTCGGCGATGTCGAGGGTGATGTTGTGGTTGGCCTGGAACGAGCCGTACCAGCAGCTGAAGTCCTGGATCTTGAGCAGTGGCACGGGCGCCGGGCGGTTGGCCCCGGGCGCCGGGGGCAGGCCGGCCGACGGCGAGACCGTGCGGGTGCCGCGGGGGCGGTCGTCGGGGTGGCCGGCGGGCTGGGTGCTGGGGTGAACGGGGTCGCTCATGGTTCTGGACATGGTAAGCCCCGGAGGTGGGGAGGACGGAGGCGGGGGGCGGGGTCGGGTCGGGGCGGAGCGTGGGCCGGTTCAGCCGCTCTTGCCTTGGGTCTTCTGGCGGATCAGCACGGCCACGGCGTTGAATGTCAGCAGCACCGCCAGCAGCACGATGATGCCCGCGGCGGCGGTACGCTTGAACTCGGCGTCGGGCTCGCTGGTCCACTGAAAGATCTGCAGCGGCATCGCGCTGAAGCTGTCCATCAGGCTGCCGTTCTCGCGGAACAGCGGGTTGAAGCTGATAAACACCGCCCCCAGCAGGATCAGCGGGGCGGCCTCGCCGATGGCCCGGCTCATGGCCAGGATGCTGCCGGTGCAGATGCCCGGGATGGCGGCGGGCAGCACGACCTGACGAATCGCCTGCCACTTGGTGCCGCCCAGCGCCAGACACCCCGCCCGCATGCTGGGCGACACGCTGCGGATGGCCTCGGCGCTGGCGACGATGATGATCGGCAGCACGACCAGCATGAGGGTCAGGCCGCCGGCCAGCACGCTCTTACCCAGCGGCAGCTGCACGTACCAGGGCTGGCGGGCGCTGCGACGCTGGGGCGTGCTGCCCTGGACGACCAGCCCGGCGGTGCCGGCGGCCTTGAACTCGGCGGCCTCGATGGCGTCGACCAGGGCCCGGCGGTCGCTGCGGATCTGGCTGCTGGTCTTGCCGTCCATCGCGGGGAGCGCTTCGGCCACGATGGAGGTCAGCTTCTCGGTGTCGGCCTTGAGATTCGTGGTCTCGAAGGCGGCGGCGGCGATGGACTGCGCGACGTCTGTGTCAACGACCAGCGGGCCCCGGCGGGTTTCGCGGGTCGCGTAGAGCATGTCCTTGATCGTGTCGCCGATGGCGTTGACGTCCTGGCGAATGCGTTCGCGGATCGGCCGCAGTTCGTCGGCGGGCACCACGGTGACCCGGGCGGTGTCGGTCCGGGCCGGGTCGGTGTACAGCTCGATGCCGGGGGCGGCGGGCGTCAGCTCGCCGGTGTCGTTGGCGTAGAGCGGGTTGTCCGCCGCGTCGCGGTACTCGAGATAGTGCGTCTGCCCGAAGGTGACGTCTGGGTCGGTGAAGGTGCCGAACAGGTAGAACATGTTCGCGAAGGCCGTCACTCCCAGGATGCCATAGACGATCGACGGGACGCCCGCGAGATTGCTGATGTTCAGCTGCACGAAGCCGTGGAGCGACCGCAAGAAGCGGTTTTTCGGCTTGTATTCTTCGAGCAGGATCGCGGTGCCCACGCCCAGCGGGATGGCGGTGACCGCACAGATCAGCAGCAGCACGACCGAGCCGATCAGCGCGGGGCCGATGCCCGCCGACGTGGCGGATGTGGACGAGTTGACGTCGGTAAGGAAGTCCAGGCTCAGTCGATCCAGGCCGTTGAAGGCGATGGAAAAGAGCAGGAAGGCCAGCAGCAGCACCGCGAACACGGCGGTGAGGCGGCAGACGGCCAGGAAGTAGCGGTCGCGTCGCTGCCGGCCGGCGGGCGGGCGCACGTCGAACGCGGGGCGGGTGTCGGGCGTGGGTTCGGGCGGGTCGGCGTAGGGCGACATGGTGCTCTGCTGGTTAACGCTTTCTTACTTCTTACTTCTTACTTCGCACTTCCAACTTCAAACTTCCGGCCGCCGCGGCCGGCTAGTCATACTGCTGCTGAAACCGTTTCCGGATCACGTTGCCCAGCAGGGTCAGCCCCAGCGTGATGACAAAGAGGGTGAACGCGACGGTGTAGCAGCTGAGGTACTCGACCCCGCCGTGCTCGATGTCGCCCAGGAAGATCTGCACCATGTAGCCGGTCATGGTCTGGGTGTCGGTGTTCACGTGCGCGGCGTTGCCCAGACCCTCGTACAGCTTCGGGGGCAGCGAGCCCGCGGCCATGGCCACGATCATGGTCTCGCCCACGGTGCGGGCGATGGCCAGCAGGAAGGCGGCGACGATGCCCGACAGCGCCGAGGGCACCACGACTTTGGTGGCCACTTCAAACCGCGAGCTGCCCAGCCCGTAGGCGCCCTCGCGCAGGGCCCGGGGCACGGCCCGCAGGGCGTCTTCGGACAGGCTGGTGACGATGGGCAGGGTCATGATGCCCACGGCCAGCCCCGCGGCCAACGCGTTGTACACGCCCACGTCAAACGGGTTCCAGGGGATCAGGATCGGGCTGCCGTCGGCGCCCAGCACGGCTTCGCCCGTGTCGGGGTTGCGGGCGGCCACCTGCAGGAAGTCGAACCGCAGCAGGGGGGTGATCACGGTCAGCGCAAAAAAGCCGAAGACCACGGTGGGCACGCCGGCGATGATTTCCAGCACCGGTTTGATGATGTTGCGCAGCCGCGCGCTGGCGTACTCGCTGAGCCAGATGGCGGTGACCAGACCCAGCGGCAGGGCGAAGGCCATGGCAATGACCGTGACCTGGGCGGTGCCGGTGATCAGCGGCCAGATGCCGAAGTGGCGGCTGCCCGCGGCGATCGGCGACCAGCGCAGGTCGCCGAAGAAGTCGCCCGGCGACACGGTGACGGTGTCGCCCTGGATGTCGGTCATCTCGTGGGCGAAGAAGTTGAAGGTCTCGCGGGCCAGCACAAAAATGATCGCCAGGGTGGTGAGCACCGTGAAGGCGCCGCACGCGATCAGCAGGCCGAGGATGAACCGCTCGCGGATCACGCGGGCGCGCACCGATCGGGGGCGGCGGGGGCCCGCAGCGGGCAGCGGGACACCGGAGGGGGGAGCGGTGGTCACGGTCAGCGTTACCGGGGTACGCGGGGAGGGAGGGGCAAAACGGGAGAAGCCGCGGGGCCGGGTTGAACCGGGCCCGCGGGGGGGATCATAAGTTCCGGCCCCGTCCGCCGCCGGGCCGGGCGGAGGGGGACCGATAAACGCTTACCGGTAGAGCTCAACGGTCGATCCGTGCTTCTTCTCGCCTTCGGCGGTCATGAAGGCGCTGCCGGATTCACGGTTCTTCACCTTCCGCATGGCGACGTCGTACACGCCCGAGGGCAGGCGGACGTAGCCGACTTCCTCGGCGAGCTCGGGGCCTTCTTCCAGGTAAAACGAGATGAAGTTCGCGACCTCGGGACGCTCCAGGCTCTTGGTGCTGACGTAGACGAACAGCGGGCGGCTGAAAGGGTTGTAGGTGCCGTCTTCGATGGTCGACGCTTCGGGACCGATGTAGTCGCCCTCGGCGTTCTCGATCAGGACCGCGTTGAGTTTGTCCTTGTTCTCTTCGTAGTACGCCACGCCGAAGAAGCCGATGGCGCCGGACTCACCGGCCACGCCGTTGACCAGCACGTTGTCGTCTTCGCTCTTGGACATGTCGCTGCGCAGGGCACCGTGCTTGTCACCCTTGCCCGAGATCACTTCCTTGAAGTAGTCGTACGTGCCCGAGGCCTCGCCGGGGGCGTAGATCTTGATGGGCACGTTGGGGAACGCGGGGTCGACCTGGTTCCAGGTGTCGGCGCCGCCCTCGGTGAAGATGGTGCGCAGCTGCTCCACGGTGAGCTTGCCGGCCCAGCCGTTGGCCTTGTTGGTCACGATGGAGAGGCCGTCGTAGGCCACGGGGATCTCGACGTAGTCGATGCCGGCCTCGACCAGCGCCCGGTGCTCCTTGAACTTGATCGGGCGCGAGGCGTTGGAGACGTCGGTCTCGCCCTTGGCGAAGGCCTTGAAGCCGCCGCCGGTGCCGACGCTTTCGACTTTGACGTTGGCGCCGGTGTCGGCGGAAAACGACTCGGCCACGGCCGAGCTGATGGGGTAGACGGTGGACGAGCCGCTGACAGCGATGGACTGGGCGGACGTCAGCGGGGCGATGAGGGCCGCCGCGGCGGCGGCGACGGCGAAGGGACGGGGCAAGGCCATGAGGGGTCTCCGGTAGGGGGGGGTGTGATGCCGGTCGGGGCCGGCCGGGTCGCGTTGTTCAGGAGCGGGAACGATAAAACCGGCGTGTGAGGGGCCGGTTAGCGATGTGTCAGATCGTCGTCACCACCTGCGGCATGCTTCCACACCCGGGGGGCGGCCGGGCTTCATCGGAGTCACGATACACTGACCGGCGATGTCAAAATCTCCTGAAGCAGCGTCGAAAAACGGAGGACGGGTCCGGTTTGTTCGATTTAAATCCCGTCTTTTCTATTGTTTATGGGTTTTACCGGCGGTCGCCGCGCTCGGCGGTTCATTGCTGCTGTGCGCCTGCCGGTCCGGCGGCCCCGAGCCGCCCGAGGTGCCCGGTGGTGAAAGCCTGACGCCTGCCCAGCGTTGGGTGGCGGCGGCGGCGTCGCCCGACACGCCCGCCGATCTGCGGCGAGCGGCCGTGCAGCACATCGCCGGGTCGTCGGCGGGGGGCGAAGCCGCGTACGTGGACCTCTACCGGGCGGTGCTGAGCGAGCCGGGCACCGACGCCACCGTGGCCGCGGCCTGCGGCCTGGCCCTGGCCCGGCACGGCGGGCCGGAGCACGGGCCCGACATCGCGAAGCTGCTGGAGCACCCGACGGCCTACACGCGGTGGCAGGCCGCGGTGGCGTTGCAGCGGCTGCACGCGCCCGCCGTGGCCGGCGGCCTGGCCCGCGCGCTGGACGACGAGGACGCGGACGTGCGGACCGCCGCCGCGGTGGCGCTGGGGCAGTACCCGCGCCGCGACGTGTTCGACGCGCTGCTGCGGGCGCTCGAAGACCCCGACTACGGCGTGGCCCGTGCCGCCGAGCGGTCGCTGGCGCTCATCACCGGCCACGACGGCGGCGACGACCCCGGGGCATGGCAGCAGCACGCCGCGGCCCGTGGGGCGGAGCTGTTCGCGAGCGCGCGGCCCTACACCTACCGGCGCTACGACGGGCCGGGCGGGTTTTTGCGGGGCGGGGGTGGGGTGGGGGTGGAAGGTATCGCGGGTGACGCCGAGTGACGGGGGTTGGTGAGTGTGAGAGCGCTGCCGGCGAGGTGTTAGGGGTTAGGTCCTAGGGGTTAGGAAGACTCACGTAGCGCCTGCGGTTTCGGGTTGTTTGACCTTTGGGCACGGCTTCATCTCGTACAACCCCGATGCACCGGAGCCCACCGCTTGCGCTCTTCCTAACACCTGGGACCTAACCCCTAGCACCTCGCCGGGGCCGCCCTACCGCGCGAGAATCTCTCGCCGCACGCGGCACCAACGTTAAGGACGCGTCGCCGCGATCCACGCTGCCAGCGCATCCGCATCCAGGCAGTTCACCACGTCGGCCGCCGTGGCCCCCGCCCGCCGGGCGACGCCCACGCCGAAGCGCAGGTGGTCCAGGTCGCCCGGGCCGTGGGCGTCGGTGTTGATCGCCAGCTTGCCGCCGTATTCCTGCACGAACAGGCGGGCGTGCGTGTCGCGCAGGTCCAGCCGGTAGGGGTTGGCGTTGATTTCCAACGCCACGCCGCGGTCGGCGGCGGCCCGCATGACCGCGGGCATGTCGGGGCTCAGGCCCTCGCGGCGGTTGATGATCCGCCCGGTGGGGTGGCCGACGATGCTCACGTATGGGTTTTCGATCGCTTTGATCAGCCGCGCGGTGGCCTTCTTCGGGTCTTGACTGAGCGCGGCGTGGGGCGAGGCGACCACGAGGTCCAGCTGCGCCAGCACCTCGTCGGGGTAGTCCAGCGACCCGTCGGCGAGGATGTCCACCTCGCTGCCCGCCAGCACGTGGATCGTGCCGCACAGTTTTTTAGCGACCGCGTGCACCGCCTCGATGTGCGCCAGCAGCCGCTCGACGCTCAGCCCGTTGGCCTGGGCCTGGCCCTTGCTGTGGTCGGTGATGGCCACAGTGTGGAAGCCGCGGGCGGCGGCGCCCCGCGCGTTCTCTTCGATGCTCCAGCTTCCGTCACTGGCGGTGGTGTGGCTGTGCAGTTCGGCCTTGACGTTGTCGAGCGAAAGCAAAGCGGGGAGGTCGTCCGCTTCGGCGAGCGCGACCTCGCCGCGGTCCTCGCGGAGTTCGGGCGGCACCCAGGCCAGACCGAGCGCGGCAAAGACTTCTTCTTCGGTGGCGCCCGCCACGCGTTCGCCCTCGCGGGTAAGCGCGTACTCGTTTAAGCTCATGCCCTTCGCCTGCGCACGCTCGCGCAGCTTCACGTTGTGTTCTTTGCTGCCGGTGAAGTACATGAGCGCGGCCCCGTAGCTGTCGGGGGCGACCACCCGCAGGTCCACCTGCAGCGGCGACGAGCCCGCGTCCATGCGCACCGAGCACTTGGTGTCGCCGCGCAGCAGCACCTCGCTCACGCCCTGCTGGGCGACGAACGCGTCGAAGATCGACGCGGCGGACGACGGGTCGGCGGCGGCCAGCAGGTCGACATCGCCGATGGTCTCGCGCCCGCGGCGCAGGCTGCCGGCATACGCGATGCGTTCAACGCCGGGCAACCCTTCGAGCGCCGTCATCAGGGTCGTCGCCACGCGGTACGCCCGGCCGATCCGTACCCGGTCGCCGGCCGACGCGGCGAAGGCCAGGCTGTTCTTCAGGTTCTCGATCTTTTTCTTGCCGAAACCCTTGAGCGATTCCAGCTCGCCGGTGTTCAGCTTCGCCGACAGGTCCTCCAAGGAGGTCACGCCCGCTTGCTGCCACAGCTGGGCGACGGTTTTGGGCCCCAGGCCCGGCACGTCCAGCACCGAAATCAGCCCCGGGGGCACCTCGGCCAGCAGCGCGTCCAGGTCGGCGATGCGGCCGGTGTCGATCAGCTCGCCGATGCGCTGCGCGGTGCCTGCGCCGATGCCCTCGACCTTCGGGAGCAGCTGGCGGTCCATCGCCGCGACCTGCTGCGGCAGGTCTTCGATCACCCGCACGACCTTCTGGAAGGCGATGACCTTGAAGCGGTTGCCGCCGGTGATCTCGGTGAGGTCGGCCAGCTGCTGGAACACGGCGGCGACGAAGCGGTTGGTCGGCGGGGGGGAGGGGGCGGGCATGGGGGGGGCGGACATAGAGCAGAGCGTACGCGGGCTGATCGTGGGCGACGCGGTGTCGCTTGCGTTGCGCGAGCGCGAGAGCGCTGCCGGCGAGGTGTCAGGTGTTAGGTCTTAGGGGTTAGGAAGACTCACGTGGCATCAGTGATTTCGGTTTGTTTGACGTTTGGGCACGGATTCATCTTGTACAACCCCAACGCACCGGAGCCCACCGCTTGCGTCTTCCTAGGACCTGACACCTAGGACCTGACACCTGCTCGACACCCGCTGCGACGCGACCACGCCCCGCACCGCAGCGTCCGCACACGCTAAAGAAACCGCCAGTCGCCGAACGCGACCGTGTACCCCCACAGCAGCGCGTTGGTGATGCCGTGGCTCCAGATCACCGGGCCCAGGCCGTAGCGGCCTCCGGCTCCACCGCGACCGCCGGTCTCGGCGTGGAGGGACGCCCAGGTCTCGCCGTGCTTGGCGCGCGGGCGGTTGGTCCACCACACCAGCCCGCACCAGACGATCCCGCAGGCGATGCAGCCGGGCCAGTCGCGCATGCCGTGGCTGAGCATGAAGACCAGCGTGGACGCGACGATCGCGAAGAAGGTGACCGCGCCCACCGGCGTGTCGCGCAGCTGCTGCGCGAGGGCGGGCGGGGCCGCGGCCAGGCGCTTGCCCCAGGCGCTGCGCTCCAGCGGCTCGCCGATCACCGGCAGGTCGGTGGCGAACTGCGCCAGCCCGCGGAAGGTCGGTCCGGGCTTCTGCAAACCCCGCAGCATGCCCGAACGGATGAACAGCTCTTCAAAAAACGGCACCACCAGCGACATGCCCAGCAAGCGAAGCCCCATGCCCAGCCAGCCGATCACGGGGTGCTCGGCGGTCAGGGCCTGCAGCTCGTGGGGCTCGGCCTGCAGCTCGGCGTTCAGCTCGGGCCCGAAGCGGTTGGGCTCCTGGCCCAGGGTGTCGTAGGGGTAGGGGCCGAAGGCCGCGATCCAGTCGCCGCCGGTCAGCAGCGACCAGCGGTGGCCCAGCTCGCCGCCCATCGCGTAGCCCAGCAGCACCCAGGCCACCAGCAGGAACACCCCGGTGGGCACCGCCAGCCAGTGGAAGCTGGCGGTCAGCTCGGGCGTGAGCTTGCGGTAGCGCCACAGCAGCCACACCACCGCGGCGCACTGGGCGGCATAAATAAACGGCTTGAGCGGCGCCGCGGCTTCGGGCAAGAACATCAGCACCGTCAGCAGCACGATGTAGACGAAGAACGGCACCACCCGCGCGTGCCACGGGCTGTCGGCCATCCAGGCGTCGAGCTTCTGCAGCGGCGTGGGGTCCGGCGGCGGGCTCGTCAGGGGCGACTTCGGTGGGGTGTCGGGGTCGGGTGCGGGCATGGACCGCGTACCTTAGAAGGATGCCCCCGGCCCCGCACCCCGCCGCACTCGCCCCCGACACGCTGCGGGCCGCCTGTGAAACCACCCGCCGGCGGTCGGGCGGGCCCGGCGGCCAGCACCGCAACAAGGTCGAGACCGCCGTGCGGCTGACCCACCGGGCGACCGGGGTGACCGCCGAGGCGAGCGAGCGACGCAGCCAGGCCGAGAACCTGAAGGTGGCGGTGTTTCGGTTGCGCGTGAACCTGGCGCTGGGGGTGCGTGTTCCGGCCGCGGCGGGGCCGAGCGGACTTTGGGCGTCCCGGTCGCGCGGCGGGCGGCTGGCGATCAACCCCGGCCACGACGACTTCCCCACGCTGCTGGCCGAGGCGCTGGACGTGCTGGTGGACGCGGCGTTCGACGTGCCCGCCGCGGGGGATCGCCTGGGGGTGAGCGCGTCGCAGCTGGTCAAGCTGCTGCGCCACGAGCCGCGGGCGCTCGCGCAGGTGAATGCGGCGCGGGAGGCGGCGGGGATGGGGAGGCTGCGGTGATCTGCGGCGGCGGCGGCCTCAGCTCGCCGCGTTGGCGGGCTGCACCACGCCGACGGTCAGCGAGTCGTCCGTCGCGTCGTGATCGACGGTGACTTGGCTGCCGTCCGGGGCGTCGCCGGCGATGATCATGCGGCCCAGCTTGGTTTCCAGCTGGTGCTGCAGGTACCGCTTGAGCGGCCGGGCGCCGTAGACCGGGTCGAAGCCGGCCTGGGCGATGTGGGTCACCGCGGCGTCGGTGAGGGTCAGCGTGATGCGGCGTTCGTCGAGGCGCTCCTGCAGCTCCTGCGCGAGCAGCCGCACGATCTGGGTGATGTCATTCAGGCCCAGCGGCTTGAACAGCACGGTGTCGTCGACGCGGTTGAGGAACTCGGGGCGGAAGTGGGCCCGCAGCTCCTGCATGACCGAGTTGCGGGTGCCCTCGCTGAGTTCGCCCGAACCGGACACGGCGTCGTCGACCAGGTGCCTGCTGCCGATGTTGCTGGTCATGATGACCACGGTGTTCTTGAAGTTCACCGTGCGGCCCTGGCTGTCGGTCAGGCGCCCGTCGTCGAGCACCTGCAGCAGCGTGTCGAACACTTCCGGGTGCGCCTTCTCGATCTCGTCGAACAGGATCACGCTGTAGGGCTTGCGGCGCACGGCCTCGGTCAGCTGGCCGCCGTCCTCGTGGCCGACGTACCCGGGCGGGGCGCCGATCAGGCGGCTGACCGCGTGCTTCTCCATGTACTCGGACATGTCGATGCGGATCAGGTTGTCTTCGCTGTCGAAGAGCGCCTCGGCCAACGCCTTGCACAGCTCGGTCTTGCCCACGCCGGTGGGGCCCAGGAAGATGAAGCTGCCGATGGGGCGCTTGGGGTCTTTGATGCCGGCCCGCGCGCGGATGACCGCGTCGGCGACGAGGCTCACGGCCTCGTCCTGGCCGATCACGCGCTCGTGCAGGGTCTGGTCGAGGGCGAGCAGCTTGTCGCGCTCGCCCTCGACCAGGCGATCGACGGGGATGCCGGTCCAGCGGCTGACGATGTTGGCGATCTCTTCGTCGGTGACCTGGTCGCGGAACAGGCGGGTATCCATTTCAGATTTCAGATTTGAGATTTCAGCTTGAGCGGACTCCGCTTGCGCGAGCTTCTTTTCGAGCTCGGGGAGGGTGCCGTACTTCAGCTCGGCGGCCTTGTTGAGGTCGTAGGCCTGCTCGGCGTGCTCAATTTCGAGCTTGGTCTGCTCGATCTGCTCGCGCAGCTTCTGGCCCTTGCCCAGGTCTTCGCGTTCGGATTCCCACTGCGCCCGCATGGTGTCGGACGCGGTCTTGAGGTCGGCGAGCTCCTTCTGCAGGTTGGTCAGCCGCAGCTTGCTGGCCTCGTCCGATTCCTTTTTGAGCGCGGCCTCTTCGATCTCAAGCTGCATGACGCGGCGCGTCAGCTGGTCGAGCTCGGCGGGCATGCTGTCCATCTCGGTGCGGATCATCGCGCATGCCTCGTCGACCAGGTCGATGGCCTTGTCGGGCAGGAAGCGGTCGGTGATGTAGCGATGAGACTGCGTGGCGGCGGCGACCAGCGCGGCGTCCTGGATCTTCACGCCGTGGAAGACCTCGAATCGCTCGCGCAGGCCGCGCAGGATGCTGATGGTGTCTTCGACGGTGGGCTGGTCGACCAGCACCGGCTGAAAGCGGCGCTCGAGGGCGGCGTCTTTCTCGATGTACTGGCGGTATTCGTTGAGCGTGGTGGCGCCGATGCAGTGCAGCTCGCCGCGGGCGAGCATGGGCTTGAGCAGGTTGCCCGCGTCCATGGCGCCGTCGGCCTTGCCGGCGCCGACGATGGTGTGCAGCTCGTCGATGAACAGCACGATGCGGCCCTCGGCCTGCTTGATCTCGGTCAGCACGGCCTTGAGGCGTTCTTCGAACTCGCCGCGGAACTTGGCCCCGGCGATGAGCGAGCCCAGGTCGAGGCTGAAGACGGTTTTGTTTTTCAGACCCTCGGGCACGTCGCCGCGCACGATGCGCTGGGCCAGGCCCTCGGCGATGGCGGTCTTGCCCACGCCCGGCTCGCCGATGAGCACCGGATTGTTTTTGGTCTTGCGCGAGAGGATGCGGATGGTGCGGCGGATCTCTTCGTCGCGGCCGATGACCGGGTCGAGCTTGCCGTCGCGGGCGGCCTGCACCAGGTCGCGGCCGTATTTTTCCAGGCTTTCGTAGGTGGATTCGGGGTTGTCGCCGGTGACGCGCTGTCCGCCGCGCACGTCCGCCAGTGCGCCCGCGAAGGCGTCGGCGGTGATGCCCAGGTCCTGGAGAGCGGTCGCGCCGGGGGTCTTGCCGTCGTCCAGCACGCCGAGCACCAGGTGCTCGACGCTGAGGTAGTCGTCCTTCATCGCGGCCCGCCGCTTTTCGGCGGCGGCGAGCGCGCGGGTCAGCTCGGGGGTGACCGACATCTGCCCGCCGCCGCCGTTTCCGTAAGAGACCGAGGGTCGCTTGGCCAGCTCGCGCTGCAGCTCTTTGGCGACCACTTCGGCGGGGCGGTTGAGCTTGTTAAACAGCCGCGGGATCAGGCCGTCGGGCTGGTGAATGAGCGCGAGCAGCAGGTGCTCGGCGTCGACCGCCTGGTGGCCGAACTCGGCGGCCACGGTTTGAGCGCTCTGCAGCGCCTGACCGGCCTTCTGAGTAAGCGTGTTCATATCCATGCCGATACAGGAAGCAACGGGGGTGCCATCGGGTGGGCGATGTCAGAGGCGATGAGCGGGTCTTTGTCCGAAACATGCTGCCGGATTGGCAGACTTCGTGCGGGTGTGGTGCCGGCGACGGGGGGGGCGCAGGTTTTCCGGGCGCGGCGCCGGGCGAGACGATCGGCGCGGTCGGGGAGCGCACCGGGAGCGGCCGGGGCGGCACCGGGTTGAGCGGGGTCCGCATCGGGCGCGGCGGGGCCGGGGTGCCACGGCCCCGCGGGGGGAACCGGCAGAGTTCCCGTCTACGTTTCAAGGTCGCGGAGCTGCTCGTACAGCGCGCGCTGTTCGTGGGTCAGTGTCCTGGGCACGGTGATCTTCAGCTCGGCGAAAAGGTCGGCGTCGCCGAGCCCCTTCCCCTTGAGACGCAACCGCTGCCCGCTGCTGACGCCCGCGGGCACCGTCAGCGAGACGGTGCCGTCGAAAGTGGGCACGTCGAGCTTTCCGCCGAGCGCGGCCTGCGCTGGCGACAGTGTGACCGCGGTCACAAGGTTCCGGCCCTCGACGGTGAAGCGCGGGTCCGGCGCAACGGCGATCTTCAACAGCAGGCCTTCGCCCTTGAGCCGGATCTTTGAACCGGGTCGGATGCCGGCGGGCACCTTGACGTCGATCTGCCGATTGCCGCTCGCCCCGCCGGTCAGCGTGAGCTGACGGGTGCCGCCGTGGTAGGCCTCGTGCAGGCTGACGGTGAGGTCAATTTCCTGCTCGGGCGCCGCGTGGGGGGCACCGCCCCCGCCGCCGAAGGGATTGCCGCCGCCCGGCCCGCCGTCGCGGCCGAAAACCGAGCTGAAGAAGTCGCTGAAGTCGGCGCCCCCGCCCCCGCCCCCGCCACCACCGCCGAACAGGTCTTCGTAGCCCGGCGGCGGGCGGAACTGTTCGCCCTGCTTCCAGTTTTCGCCCAGGCGGTCGTACTTCTTACGCTTCTCGGGGTCCTTGAGCACCTCGTAGGCCTCGCCGATCTTCGAGAACCGCTCGTGGGCGTCGGCCTCTTTGTTGCGGTCGGGGTGGTACTGCTGGGCCTGCTTGCGGTACGCACGCTTGATCTCGTCGGCACCGGCATTGCGTTTGACGCCAAGCGTCTCGTAGTAGTCTTCAAAGGTCACGGACATACCCCCGACTCTATGCAAAACTGCTGCCGGACGGACCGGCTCGGTACGCCCGAAAACCGGCCTTTTGAGCGCTGCGGGCCGCCAATCTGGCATAGATCGAGTGCTTTCCGTCCGCGTCGCGACACCGGTCACCGCGGGGCGGGCCCGGACGGCCCGGCCCGCGACGACCCGGGGCCGCAGACGCTGCACACCCCGCGGGGCCTCTCGATCAGTTCACGGGTTGAATACACAGGGTTTACCCTGCTTTCCCGGGCGTCGGTTGGGCCGGACACACGAGCACCCGGGCGACGCCGCGACGTACGCCGCCCGCTTTGTCGCCGGGTCAGACGCGTTCACCATCCACGCGGCCGGGGTCGGGGCGCACGGCTGTTTCATGGGCTTGGGGGCCGGTTATCTCTTCAGCGAACGGGCGTCGGCCCACGCCCGATGGGGGCTGCTCCTCCCGCCGCGCCGCGACCCGCGGCGTGTGTGGCGGGGTTGCACTCCGCGACTGAGTCGGACTTCGCGCGGGCACGGCGTCCCTTCAGGGGCCCCCGGATCTGGCCGATGGGGACCCTCGTCTTTTTCGTGCATTCGCCTCCGGAACCTTCACCATGTCGGACGCCCCCACCCCGGTATCCCGCCGCTCGTTCCGCCTGGACCGTCCGCAGCCCGCGGCGTCGCCGACGCTGGCCGGCCAGCCCGAGCCGCCCCTGCGTGCTCTGCACCCGGACATGGTCGCCGGCACCCTCGCGGTGCTCAAGAACGGGCTGCACGACAGGGGCGGCGCCATCGCCACCACCCTGGCGCAGGACGCGATCAAGGCCGGCGCGTCGGACGTGCATCTGGACCCGACGCGAAGCGGCTGCGTGGTGCGTTTCCGCATCAACGGCGTGCTCTACGACACCCAGGTGTTTCTGGAGGGCGGCGCTCAGCGGCTGGTGAACCAGATCAAGACTGCGGCGGAGATCGACCCGCTGCCGGCGTTCAAGGCCCAGGAAGGTCGCTGGCACGTGAACCACGAGGGCCGCCACCTGGACCTGCGGGTGACGACCATCCCCGCGGCGGGTGGTGAGAAGATGTCCATCCGGCTGCTGGACCCCAAGCGGGCCGGGCAGCAGCTGGGCACGATCGGCCTGTGCGGCGACCACTACGAGAAGATCCAGCGCTGGAGCGAGAACGCCGACGGGTTGTTCTTGACGGTCGGCCCGACGGGCAGCGGCAAGACCACCACGCTGTACGCGCTCCTGCAGCGCTTCCGCGAGACCGCGCGCAGCGTGGTGACGGTGGAGGACCCCGTCGAGTTCCGGCTGGAGGGCGTGAGCCAGATCCAGGTGAACGAGCGGCACGGGCTGACCTTCGGCAGCGCGCTGCGCAGCACGCTGCGGCTGGACCCCGACGTGGTCATGGTCGGCGAGGTGCGCGACGACGACAGCGCCTCGGCCGCGGTAGACGCCGCCATCACCGGCCGCGTGGTGCTGAGCAGCCTGCACTGCCGCGACGCCGCCAGCGCGGTGACCGCCCTGCGCAACTGGGGTTTGAGCAACCCGCAGATCGCCGCGAGCCTGCGCATTGTGGTGGCGCAACGTCTCGTGCGCCGGCTGGACCCGTCGGCCAGCGTGAAGGTGGACCTGACCGACAGCGACCTGCACTGGCTGCGGGTGGTGGGCGCCGAGCCGCCGGCCGTGAGCTTTGAGCCGGCACCCGACGCCGACCCCCACGCCCTGAAAGGCGCTGGACGCACCGGCGTGTACGAGGTGCTGGAGCTGACCGAGAACGATGTGGACCTGATTCTGGCCGACGCCAGCGAGCGCGAGCTGCGACGGGCCCTGCACGCCCGCGGCCACGCCACGCTGGTGGCCGACGGGCTGGCGAAGGTGGAGGCCGGGCTGATCAGCCTGCATGATTTGCGGCAGGCCGTGGGCGTGCCGCGGCACGGGCTGAAGGGCCGCGCGGCGACGCGGGCGGGGGACGCGGCGGAGGATCGGCGGGCGGCGTAGCGCGCGGACGCGCGAAACGCAAAGCGCAAAGCGCAAATTGCAAATTGGCATCGCGGTACCGAGATGGCTGGGCGATATTGCACCCGCGGTCGGCGTGGTGCTGCGGCGCCTGGATTCCCGCCTGTGCGGGGATGACGGGGGGCGTCGGGTGCAGGGGTTTCGGCCCGTTGGGCCGACCACGGACGGGACGTCCGTGCCACTTTTCAAAACTGCCGCTCTTCAAACCTGCCACTCTTGAAACAGTTGTTTGAGTGCCGAGGTTGACGGGGGCCCGCGTTTCCCGGGGTGCGGGGGCAGAGCCCCCGTTGAGACCGGAAGGCCCGCTTGTCGCCGCTCGGGGCGGCGGGCGGGGCGCCCCGGGCTCAAGCGCTCAGCGGCACGCAGAACCAGGTGTGCTCGTGGCCCACGGCGACGTCACGCAGCAGGTGCAGCTTCAGCAACCCGCCCAGTCGCGAGACCAGCTCGACGCTGAGGTCGGCGCGGTCGGTGAAGAGGTGCAGCACCGGGTCGGCGTCGGGGTCGAAGCGGCGGCTGCGTTCGGTGAGCTGCAGCAGCTGGCGGTGCTGGCGGGCCCAAGTGCGGACGGCCACCAGCTCGACGATCGCTTCGCGGGGGGTGGGCAGGTCGCCGACGTCCGAGTCGTGACGCAGCAGCAGGTGCAGGCGGCCGGCGGCGTCGAGGGCGAGCTGCGCGTCGGGGGCCGAGGGGCAGCGGGCTTCGAGCGCGACGCCGCCGGGGATGCTGGCGGTGGTCCGCGCGTCGGTGTCGATCAGGGCGAAGAGGTCGGGGGTGGCGTCAAGCCCGCGGTCAACGCCCGGGTCGAAGCCGGCATCCACGCCGGCTTCGGCGAAGCGGTCGGCCTCGGGGGCGGCCGCGCCGTGGCCGCGGGCCGGCACCTCGACGGGGGCGTCCAGCGGCGGCAGGGTGGGCCGCGCGGCGGCGGGCTCGTGTGCCGGCGTGGGCGCGGCTTCGGGGGCGGGCGCGGCGATCGACCCGGCGGGCGGCTGCAGCGCGGACAGCCACGCGGTCAGGCGGGGCCACTGCGCGTCGATGCCGTCGAAGCTGCCCAGGGTGCGGCAGCGGGCGGGGATCATCTGCTGCTGGTAGCCCACGAGCTGCGGGGCGGTGTCGAGCCGGTCGCCCAGGTCGCGGCTCAGGCGTTCGGCGGCGTCCCGGCCCGCGTCGGCGTCGCTGCCGGCGACCATGAGGCCCAGACGGACTGAGGCCACGCGCGGGTCCTGTTCAAGCAGGCCACGCACGAGCTGGCCGGCGGCGGCGAGGGCGGCGTCGTCGGCACCGCTGACCAGGGTCCAGTCGGGCAGGTCCACCAGCCGCTCGGCCCGCTCGTGTCGGGGGTCGGCGTGCAGAAGCACGGTGCCGACCGGGGCGGGACCGGTGCGGCAAAGCTGGTCGAGCAGGTCGACCAGGTCGCGGTCGCCGAAACCGCCGGGCGGCACGCGCAGGCCGGGCGACCGCGTGGCGGGGTCGTCGTCTTCGCGGCGAACGGTGGGTTCAATAAGTTCCAGTTCCAGGCGATCGCCGTCGAGGTGCACCACGGCAACCGACCGGCGGCCGCCGCCGTGCTGGGCGAGAAGCTGCGCGTACTGGGTGAGCCACGGCCCGGCCAGGCCCGGCAGGTTGCCCAGAAGCACGGCCTCGGCCACGGCCCGCACGGCTCCGGTCCGTCGCGGGGGGTTGGTGAGGTCGACTTCGTCGTGCCCGGTCCAGCGCAGGGCGGGGTTCGGGCCGTCGTGGCCGGGCATCGCGGCGTGGTCCGCACCGGCGCCGGGGGGTGGTTCGGCGGCGAGCGGCACGGCACCGGTGAGCAGTTCGAGCAGGTGCTCGTCGGGCCCGTCGCCCGGGGAAGGTCCGAACGTGGCGGGCGTGGCGGGCGTGCCGGCGGCCCCCGCGGCCAGCTTCGGCGGCAGCTTGATGGACGCCGGGCCCCCGAGCGGGTCCTCGCGCATGACACAAGCGGTCGGCTCGGCGGGTTCGGCGGGCTCGGTGGGTCGGCTTGGCGGGCTCGGCTCGGTCAGAAACAGCCCGGCGAGCTCGTCGAGCGTGGAGTCGGAGTGGTGGTCCATGGGGGGTGCCCTCGCGGCGACGCGTTGGCGTCGCGGGTTTCGATGGTCGTGGGGGCCGGGCGGGTGCCGCCGGGTCAGGCGTTGCCGGCCACGCCGGCGACCGCCGCCCGGGCGCGGGCGGTCGCGGTGGGCGGGGTGCTCGTGACCACGGTGGGCCCGGGTGTGGTGGCCGAGACCTCGATGAGGTTGTTCAGCTCCCCGAAGGGGTTGCTTTCGACCGTCGGGTTGAAAGGGTCCTGCACCCACTGGCCGTCGCGGACCAGGCGGTAGCGATAGCGACCGGCGGGAACAGCCACGCAGGCCCGCCACACGCCGAGCTTCTCGTCGCGGGTCATGGGCGTCTGGGAGGGGTTCCAGTTGTTGAAGTCGCCGGCGATGGCCAGTGCCCCGGTCTCGGCGCCGTCGGGCTGCACAAAGAGCACGCCGCGGGTGGTCATGCGGACTCCGTAAAGCGCGGCGATCTTTTCCTTGAGTGTGGGCTCGGCGGCGGGTGCTGCGGCGGCCACGGGCGGGCGGACCGGGTCGGCTTCGGACCGAGCCGGCGGGTGGTCGGCGGGGGCGTGGCTGACCGTGACCGGGGCCGGCACCGGGGGCAGAGGCCGTTGGGCGGCGTGGTCCTGGTCGTGGCGGATTTTCTGGTTCAGCTCGCTGTTGCGCGAGGCCAGGGCGCGGGCCCGACCGGCCAGCTCGGCGGCGCGGCTCATGACCGGCGCCGCGGTGGCGGGCAGGGCGGCGGCGGGGGCGGGGGCCGTCCGCAGCGGTGCGGCGGAGGGCCTGCCCGAGGCGGGGGTTTGCGTGGGCGAGGTGTCCGGGGGTGGGGTCGGGCTGACGGCGACGGTGGCGGTGGAACCGGTCGCCGCGGGCGGGTTGTCCAGCAGCCAGGTGGCCAGCGCGTCGAAGTCCTGCATGCCGCGGCTGGCGCTGTCGTATTCGGTAATGGGCTGGCCGAAGCTGGCGGCTTCCTTCAGCTTGCTGTTGAAATTGATCACGATCGGCAGCACACGTTCGCCGAAGTGCTTCTTGAGTTCGCCCAGGATCTCGCGGGCCAGACGGGTGCGCACGTCGTACATGGTGGGCAGCACGCTGAAACGCACGTCGTGGCCGACCCGTCGGGCCATCATCTCGATGGTTTGCTCCTGCCGCACGCTGCCCTGCATGGCGAAGTAGCCGGTCTCCACCGGGATCATCACCTCGTCGGCGGCCCGCAGCGCGTTGAAGGTGAGCAGGCCGATGCTGGGGGGGCAGTCGATGATGCAGAAGTCGTAGTCGTCGCGGACGGTGTGCAGCACCTGGGCCAGCCGGCGGTCCTTGTCGGGCGCGGTGGCCAGCTGCTGCTCGATGCCGGCCAGGGCCATCGACGAGGGCACCAGGTCCAGCCCGCGGCTGATCTGCCAGGTGACGTCCTGCACGCGGAGCCCGCCACCCGGGCCGTGTCGCAGCAGGTCGGCGGTGGAACGCTGGATCTGGTTGTCGGGCACGGCCAGGCCCAGGGCGCAGTGGCTCTGGGGGTCCATGTCCAGCAGCAGGGTGCGCTGGCCACGGAGCGCCATGACCGCGGCGAGGTTGATGGAGGTCGTGGTCTTCCCACAGCCTCCCTTCTGATTGATGATGGCGATCGTGCGCACGGGCCGGCCTTCCGTCCTTGGAGGGATTGGCGGGGGCTCCGGACCAGGGGGCCGGAACCCGTCGCGGGTTGCTGCTGGTAACAAGTCGATTATCGGGGTCTGGCGCCGATTCCCTTGAAAACACCCCCCAGTTTGCCACGCCGACGCAGGGGTTGAACCCCGGTCGCAGTTAGACTGGAGCGATGGGCTCCGTACTGCTCGAAACCACTGCCCCGCCGTCGGACGCGCCGGCGCCCGCCCTGTGGCTGGCCAGCCGCTCGCCGCGGCGGGCCGAGCTGCTGCGCGCGGCGGGATTTGTGTTTGCCGCCTTCGATCCGCCGTACGACGACCCGTCGGATCCCAACCGGGTGGCGGGCGTGCCCGGAGCGTCGGGCGTGCCCGGCGGGCCCGAGCTTGCCCGCTGGCTGGCCGAACGCAAGGCCGCGAGCGTGGCGGAGGCGGATCCGCCGGGTCTGTCCGACGGCGCAGTGCTGCTGACCGCCGACACCCTGGTGGTGGCCCCGGGCGGCGGGCTGCTGGGCACGCCCGAGTCGGCGGACCAGGCGGTGGCCACGCTGCGTGAGTTGCGGCACGCCACCCACACCATCGCAACCGGCGTGTGCCTGCATCGCGCAGGGGGTGCCGGCGGTGCGGGCCGCGACACGTCGTCGTTCCTGGCCACGGCCCGGGTGACGTTCGGCGTCCTCGACGACGCGCTGCTCGACGCCTACGTGGCGGGTGGCGGGTGGCGCGGCAAGGCCGGCGGATACAACCTGGAAGAGCGGCAGCGCGACGGCTGGCCGGTGGCCGTGGACGGCGACCCGGACGCGGTGATGGGGCTGCCGGTGGCGGCGCTGGTGCCGCGGCTGGCGGCGCTCGGTGTGACGCCGCGGGTCGCCCCGAAGCGGAAGGAAAGTGCCACGGATGGCTAAGCAGCGCCGCGCCCTTCTCCCCCAAACCCGGATCCTGCGGATCATGTCCGGGGAAGACCGCGACTGGACGGCCCACGTGCTGCGCACCGCCGCCAACGCGGGCGTGCCGCCGTACCGCGCCGCCGTGGCCGCCCGCAACCTGCTGTACGCCACGCGTCTGCGGGGCGCCAAGCGGCTGGGGCTGCCGACGATCAGCGTGGGCAATCTGACGGCGGGCGGAACGGGCAAGACGCCGATGGTGATCGAACTGGCCGACCGGCTGAGGGCCCTGGGCCACCGGCCCGCGGTGCTGCTGCGGGGCTACGAGCCCGGCGGGCCGGAAAGCAGGCAGGGCTCGGACGAGGCGGCGGTGCTGCGTGGGGCGCTGGGCGACGACGTGCCTGTGCGTCCCAACCCCAGCCGCGTCGCCGCCGCCCGGGAAGTGCGGGCCGAACGCCCGGACCTGACCGTCTTCCTGCTGGACGACGGGTTTCAGCACCGGCGCGCGGCGCGTCAGCTGGACCTGGTGCTGGTGGACGCGACGCGGCCCTTCGGTCACGGGCGGCTGCTGCCGCGGGGCCTGCTCCGCGAGCCGCACCGCGCGCTGCGGCGGGCCGACGCGGTGGTGATCACGCGGGCCGACCGGGTGTCGAAGTCTGACCTGGAAGACCTCTCCGGCCGGCTGACGCGGCTGCACGGCCGGCCCCCCGTGGCCGTGTGCCGCCACCGCTGGTCGGGCCTGCGGGTCGGATACAAGGACGGGCCCCTGGACAAACTGGCCGAACACCGCGTGCTGGGCGTGTCGGGGCTGGGCAACCCCGCCGACTTCGAGGCGACGCTGCGGGCGGTCGCGGGCGAGGTGGCGGGCTGCCTGGTCTTCGACGACCACCACCCCTACACCCGCTCGGACGTGCGGGGCATTATGCACACCGCACTGGAACGCGACGCGGTGGCGGTCGTCACCACCGAGAAGGACTGGGTGAAGTGGCGGCGCCTGGCCGGCGGCGTGAAGCTGCCGCTGCCGGTCTACCGTCCGCGGGTGCAGATGGCCTTCGCGCCCACCCCGGACGGCGGCGACGGGGCGGCCGCGCTCGACGCGATGCTTCGCGAGGCGGCGCCCCTTCCCGCAGCGATGCTTCGCGAGGCGGCGCCCCTTCCCGCAGCGATGCTTCGCGAGGCGGCGCCCCTTCCCGCAGCGATGCCGCGCCGGGCGGCCCCGACGCCTCCGTCCGAAGGGGGGAACGCGTGAACGCCGACGTGAATGACCTGATCGAGCTGCTGGACCGCTGGGGTCCGTGCCGGGTGATGGTGGCGGGCGATTTCATGCTCGACCGCTACGCCTACGGCAACGCCGAGCGGCTGAGTCCCGACGCGCCGGTGCCGGTGCTGACCGTCGAGCGGACCGAGTCGGTGCCCGGGGGTGCCGGCAACGTGTGCCGCGACCTGGCGGCGCTGGGTTGCGGCGTGGTCGCGCTGGGTCTGATTGGCGACGACGAGCCGGGTCAGACGCTGACCGCGGGCCTGCAGGCCGAGGGCGTGGACACCACCGGGCTGCGCGTGGACCCCGCGCGGCCCACCACCGTGAAGCACAGCCTGATCGGCCTGGCGCAGCACCGTCACCCCCAGAAGATGTTCCGCCTGGACACCGAAGACGGCCGTCCGCTCGACGGTGACGCGGCGCGCGGCCTGCTGGCGGCGGCCGACGGCCTGCTCGACGGCGTCGACGTGCTGGCGATCGAGGACTACGGCAAGGGCGTGCTGACCGCCGAGGTGTGCGCCGGGCTGATCGCCGCCGCCCGCCGGCACGGAGTGCCGGTATTCGTCGACCCCGCGGCGCAGGACGACTACGGCAAGTATTGCGGGGCGACGTGCATCACCCCCAACCGCACCGAGGCGCACCGGGTGACGGGTCTGTCGGACCCCGCGTCGATGGCACGCCAGCTGCAGGCGTCGCTGAACATCCCGCAGGTGGTGGTCACGCTCGACAAAGAGGGTGCCCTGCTGCTCGACGCGGACGGCACGCTGACCGCGGTGCCCACCGAGGCGCGGCAGGTTTACGACGTGACCGGCGCGGGCGACATGGTGCTGGCCATGCTGGCCGCCGCGCGGGCCAACGGGGCCGACTGGCCCCAGGCCGTGGCGTTGGCCAACACCGCCGCTGGGCTGGAGGTGGAGCGGGCGGGCGTGGTGCCCATCCGCCGCGACGAGGTGCTGCTGGCCCTGCTGCAGAGCCACCACGGCCACCTGGGCAAGGTCCGCGCGGTCGAGAACCTGCTGGTCGAGCTCGCCGCCCACCGCGCGGCGGGCAAGCGGGTGGTGTTCACCAACGGCTGTTTTGACGTGCTGCACGCCGGCCACGTGTCGTACCTGCGGCAGGCCCGGGCCTGCGGCGACCTGCTGGTGGTGGGGCTGAACGCCGACGCATCGGTCGCGCGGCTCAAGGGCCCCGACCGCCCGGTGAACGTGCTGGACGACCGGCTGCTGGTGCTGTCGGAACTGGAGAGCGTGGACTACGTCGTGGTCTTCGGGGATGACACGCCCAAGGCCCTGGTTGAGGCGGTGCGGCCCGCGGTGCTCGTGAAGGGGGCCGACTACCGGCGCCAGGACGTGGTGGGCGGCGACTTCGTCGAGTCTCACGGCGGCGTGGTGAAGCTGATCCCGCTCGTGGCGGGGCGGTCGAGCACGCGAACGCTCGAGCGGCTGTCGGGCCCGCGCGACTAGCACGACAACGCGGGTTGGCTCCCTGGTTCGAACGAGCCGCGCCCGTATGGAAGCGGACCCGCGGCTGCACGCCCCTCTTTGGCGTGGCACGCGTCAAGGGTCCGATCCCTCACGGTCGCGGCTCGTGAAAGCCGCCGAACCTCAGGCGATCAGAGCGCTTGCCCGACGTGCGCCACCCGCAACCCGCGTGGTCGTGCTAGCGGTCTCTGCGTCGCCACTTCTCCGCCCGCCGGGGGTGCCCGCGTCGGTCAGCGTCCGGCGACCGCCTCAGCGTCTGCCGGGTGGCGATTCCTCCCGCAGTTCGTCCGCTGCGGGGTGGTTTGGCCAGCCGGCCACCAGCCGCTCGGCCAGCAGCCGGGCGGCGTCCGGGTCGCCGGCGCGGCGGAACCACCGTGCGCCCTGGGCCAGCAGGTCGGGGTTGGTCGGGTCGCGCCGGGCGGCCAGCTCGTACTGCAGCCCCGCCACCACCGGCTGGCCGCGGGCATCGAGGTAGGTCGCCAGCTCGGCCAGCACCGCCGGGTCGAAGCGGTCGGCCTCGGGCAGGCTCTCGACGATCGCACTGGCCTGGACCGCGTCGCCGCGCTGGTGGTAGTGCCGGGCCAGCTTGCGGGCGTACACCGTGCGTACGGCCGCACTCGCGGGGTCGTCGTCGGGCAGCTTGCCCAGCGCGGTCTCGGCGTGTGAAATGGCCCGGCGCAACAGGTCGCTGCGGTGGTCCGGGTCGTCAGAGGAGCGTGCGCGGGCGGCGTACACGTCGCCGAGCCCCGCGTCGGCGGCGTGGGCCATGAGCCGCAGGGTCAGGGCGTGGGTGAACTCCGACTCGGCCTCGTCCAGCCGGCCGGCCTTCAGCAGCGTGTCGCCCAGGCGGATGCGGAACCGCGCGTCGTCGGGGTCGAGGGCCGTCGCGCGGAGGAAGTGCGTTTGGGCGTCGTCGGGCCGGCCGATCAGCGACGCCGCGGTGCCCGCGAGGTTCTGCAGTTCGGCGTCATGGGGATCCAGCTCCAGGGCGCGTTGGAAAGCGTCGTACGCGTGCTCGGTCTCACCCAGCTGCGCCCGGATCTGCCCGCGGAGCTGGTGCGCGCTCCGCAGGTCGGGGAAACGCTCGGCGATCGCCCGCGTCGCGGCCAGCATCGGGCGGACGTCGCGGTGGTTCTCAACCGCCGCGCTGAAGCGGCCGCCCAGCTCGGTCAGCTGCTCGACCGCCTGCTGCCGCGTGAGCGGCGGCTCGGCGGGGTTCGCGCTGCGCCACACCCCCCAGCCGACGGCGGCGGCGGCGAGCACGGCGGCGATGAACCAGGGGAGGCTGGTGCGCAGGCAGGAGATCCAATGACAAAGTGCAAACGATCAATGACAAAACCCCGGGCGATGATACCGGGCCCCGCGGCGCCGCATCGCTGGGGCCCTGCCTGGTCATTTATCCTTTTTCCGTGCATCATCCCGCCGCCCGGCCGGCGCTATACTCGCCCGCTCATGCTCGAACTGTCCCGCACCGTCCGCTTCTGCCTCAGCCCCGACCCGGGCGACGCGGAGGCGCCGCGTCGCAACACCTTCGCGGCCTGGCCGCCGATGCGGGGGCTGGGCCGCTACTACGAGCTGAAGGTCACCTGCCGCGGCACGGCGGACCCGCAGACCGGCTACTTCATAAACATCAAGCAGATCGACACCGCGGTCCGCGAGGCGGTGCTTCCGCAGCTGCGGCGTGCGGTGGCCAACGAGGCCGCGGCCGCGCGGGCGCCGGTGGCGGGCCTGCTGGCCGCGGCGCTGGACGCGCTGCAGCCGGCCCTGAGCCACAGCGTGCAGACGCTGGAGCTGTGGCTGTGCCCCACGCTTTCTTACACGCTGAGCTCCAACCCCGGGCGCGACACTATGACGCAGGTTCTCCTCAAACAGCAGTACGAGTTCTCCGCCGCCCACCGCCTTCACGTTCCGGCGTTCAGCGACGAGGAGAACCGGGCCACCTTCGGCAAGTGCAACAACCCCGCGGGGCACGGGCACAACTACCGCGTCGAGGTGGTGGCGTCGTGCCCGGTTGACGCACACGGCCGCACGCTGGAACCGGCCAAGCTCGACGCGGCGGTGGATGAGCACCTGATCGAGGTGCTGGATCACACGCACCTGAACGTGGACGTGCCGGCCTTCGCGGCGTTGAATCCGTCGGTCGAGCACATCGCGGTGGTGGCGTGGGGCATGCTCAAGGGCAAGCTGCCGGGCGGGGCGACGCTGCACGAAGTCAGCGTGTGGGAGACGGGCAAGACGGTCTGCACGTACCGGGGGGGGTGATCGGAGTGCGGGAGAGGTCCGCCGGGGGGGCAGCGGGCTCGGGGTGATGCGTTTCTGATTTACACTCAGGTCATGACTGACTTCACCACGCTGGCCGACACGGCGACGCGCACTCCCCAGCAGGCGCGGGCGTGGCTGGTGACGCTGATCCTGGCGGTGGTGGTGGCGTTTCTGTGTCTGCTGTTCTTTCTGCTGGCCATGCGGCTGTTTCGACGCGGCAAGCGGCGGCGGCTGGGGGGCACGCCCACGCACACCGACAGCGTGTGGGCGGCGGCGGGGGGGCGTATGCCGATCGCGACCGATCGGGCTTCGGATGCGGAAGCCAACCTGCAGGCGGGCGGAGATGCCGACGCGGGCGGCGAGCCGTTCTGGGACGCGGAGCAGGAAGAGGACGACGGAGAGTCGTGGGACGTCGACGCGGAGGATGACGACGGCCAGGGCGACGACGAGCCGTGGCGCTAGTCCGCACGCTTCACCGGTTCAGCGTCCATCGCGCGACGGACCGTGTGCGTCGGGCCTCGGCTTGATGGGGGGACACACCGGTACGCCCCTTGCGCTTCATCCAGCCCGGCCGGCCCACTCGGACTCAAGCGGCTTGAGTTCCCCGGTCAGCGCGTCTCGCTCATCCTGCAGCGCTTTCATTTTTTCGCCGTCGCCGAACACGTCGGGGTCCATCATCTCGAAGCCGATCGCCTCGATGCGCCCCTCGATGCGTTCGATCTCGGCCTCGAGCCTGGCTTGACTCAGCTTCGATGCGGCGCCGCCGCGGCCCGACTTTGGCTTGCCTTTTCCCTTGCTCCCGCCGTCCGGCGTGGCGGGCTTCTGCTTCTTGCCGCGGTCTTTTTTTTCTTTTTTGCTCACGGCCTTCGCCGTCGACGCCGGCTTCGACGCCGGCTTCGGCGCCGCGCCCGCGTCCACCAGCACGCCGACCTGGGTCGCCGCGACGTATTCGGAATACGTACCCAGGAAATGCGTCACGTTGCCCTTGCCGTCGAAGACCAGCAGCTGGTCCACCAGCTGGTCCAGCAGCATGCGGTCGTGACTGATCACGATGAGCGTGCCGGCGTGGCCCTGGTTGCCGGCGGTGCTGTAAGACTGGCTGGCGGTGGTGAAGGCGCGCATCGCGGCTTCGAGGCGCTCGGCGCTGGGGATGTCCAGGTGGTTGGTGGGCTCGTCGAGCACCAGCAGGTTGTGGCCCTGGTTCATGAGGCCGGCCATCACCGCGCGGGCGCGTTCGCCGCCGGAGAGCACGTTGAGCGCCTTGTCCTGGTCTTGCCCGGTGAACAAGAAGGCGCCGGCCAGATCACGGGCCTGCTGCTCGAGTTCCAGCGGGGTGAAGGGCCGCAGGTACTCGATCACCGTCTTGTTCAGGTCCAGATGCTCGTGCGTCTGCGTGAAAAAGCCCACATCGATCTGGCTGCCCACCTTGCCCATCCCCGCGGTGGGCTCCTGCTCGCCCAGCAGGCAGCGGATGAGCGTGGACTTGCCGGCGCCGTTGGGGCCGATGACGCCCAGCCGCTCGCCGCGCTTCAGGTTCATGGTCAGGTCGGCGAAGAGCGGCTTGCCCTCGTAGCCCATGCTCAGACTTTCGGCTTCAAGAACTACATCGTTCCCTTTAGCCTTGGGGCTGAAGTTCAGCTTCATCACGTCCAGCTCGGCGGGCGGCTCGATCAGGTGGTCGCGCTTGTAGCGGTCCAGCAGCTTCTGCCGGCCCTGGGCCTGCTTGGCCCGCTGGCCGGCGCGGAACTTGTCGATGAAGCCCTGCTCGCTCTTGATCTTGGTCTGCTGCTTCGCGAACGCCCGCCGCAGGTCTTCAAGCCGCAGCTTGCGCAGCTCGCGGAACTTCTCGTAGTTGCCGGGGTACTCGACCATCTCCCCGTCTTCAAGTTCGTAGATCTTGCTGACCACGCGGTCCAGCAGCCACCGGTCGTGGCTGATCAGCACCACCGCGCCGCCGTAGCCGGCGAGGAACTGCTCCAGCCACACGCGGCCGGCGATGTCCAGGTGGTTGGTGGGTTCGTCCAGCAGCAGGATGTCGGGCTCGCTCAGCAGCAGCTTGCCCAGGGCCAGGCGGCCGCGCTGCCCGCCGGACAGGTCGCCGCACGCTATTTTAAACATGTCGTCGGTTAAGCCGAGGCCATGCAATGTTTCGTCGATCTTGTGGTCCACCGCGTAGCCGCCGCTGGCGGTCATGCGCTCTTCCAGCTTCTCGTAACGCTGCATCAGCTTGTCGAGTGCGCCGCCCTGGGCGGTGCCCATGTCCTCGGCACACTGGGCCAGCTGCTCGTGCAGGTCTTCCAGCTCGGCGAAGGCGTGGCCGGCCTCTTCGCGCAGGGTGCGCCCCAGATCCATGTCGTGGTCCTGGTGCAGGTAGCCCACGCTGCTGCCGCGGGCCAGCTGGATCTGCCCCTCGTCGAGCTTGTGGCTGCCCACCCCGGCGATGAGCTTGAGCAGGGTGGACTTGCCGCATCCGTTGCGGCCCACCAGGCCCACGTGCTGGCCGGCATCCACCGTGAGGTTCACCCCGTCGAGCACGGTTCGATCGCCAAAGTTAAAAACGACGTTGGCGACGCTGAGCAGGGCCATGGGATCGGGTGCTTGGGGAAGGGGCCGGGGCGGTGCAGGGAGCCGGGCAGTTTAACGCCCCTGGGCGCCGGGGCGGCCTGGCCCCCGGCCCGCCGCCCGCTTGCCCCCGGCCCGGCCACGATCTGGGGGTCGCGTCCGCTTCGCTTGCCCCCTCGGCGCCGTCCGCCCCCGACGCGACAGCTCCTCTACGCGTCCTCTACGCGTCCACTACGCGAAGCCCTTCGGCGGGGTCATTCCGAAAATGATCGGCGGGAGCTGAGCGGTCATCCACGACCCACCCCCCAGGCGATGCTGGCCTGCGCACCGTCGAGAAGTATCCGGAGCCCGTCATGCGGTTTGGCCGCGGGCTCAGGGGGCCAGGGGCTTTGTGGCGGTTTATGGTTCCTGACACCTTTCCCGGGCCTTCCCAAAGCGGTTGACCGACTGCATCACGGGGGCACGGGTCAGCGCGTTACGATCGGGGGCCTCGGGGCTGGTGAGGGTGAAGTCGGCGGTGTCGCCCGGCAGCAGGCTGAAGCCGTTGTCGCTGACCGCCGCGTCGGGGTGCAAGCGGTCGGGGAAGAAGCACAGGTCGCGGACGAGGCTCTGGGCCCGGACGGTGACGGTGTAGCGCCCGTCGCCGGCGGGCTCGATCGTCAGATCGACCGCCGCGTCGGGGTAGGTCAGGTTTTTGTCGGGCGCGAACCACCACCACGCGTCGGGGACGTCGGCGTCGCCGAAGCGGACCACCAGTGCAGTGTCGGTGGGGCGGGTGAGCCATGCCTCGGGCAGGTCGTAGCGCTGCACGGCACGCGGCGCGGTGTCGGCGTGGAGCGTGAGCTCATCGACGGTCCGGCCATGAAGGTCCACCCGCCGCGCGACGAGCGGGCCGGTCCACGGGGTGTCGGTGTCGTTGTGCAGGTAGACCGCGAGGGGGCCGACCGGCTCGCCCTCGGGCACGGGGCGTCGGGGCTTGATCGTGATCAGCCGCGGGGCAAAGAAGCGCCGCGTGGCGAAGTAGAGCGGCTTCTCGCGGCCGGCGCTGTCGATCGCGCTCCACGAGCTGACGGGCCAGCAGTCGTTCCACTGCCAGTAGACCGCGGCCGTGCACCAGGGCGACAGGGCGCGGAACCAGGTGCAGCCCATCTCTAACGCTCGCGCCTGCATGACCTGGGCGAGATAGAGCCAGTCGTCGAGGTTGTCGCGCGGGGGGACCAAGTCGTCGGCCATGCGCCGATCGGTGTGCAGCTGGCCGCCCATGCCGCCGTTGCGGTTGTAGTACTCGAGCGCGGGGCTGCTCCAGGTGCGCTGGTCGTTGGGCACGCGGGGCAGCAGCGTGGCGGCGTGCGGCGGGCCGTGGTAGCCGAACTCGGTGGCCATGCGGGGGAAGTGGCCCAGGTAGTTGCGGTACTGGCCCTCACCGTGCCAGACGTTCCAGATGTGGCGGTTGCCCCGCTCGTTCTGGTTGGGGTGGTGGTCCAGCGAACCGGAGTAGGGCGAGGCCGGCCAGTAGGGGCGCGACGGGTCGAGCTCGGTGACGAGATCGGGCAGCAGGGTGAGCCAGTAGTGGAGGCCGTAGCCGCGGGTGTTGGACGGGTCGCGCAACGCCTTGAACTCGTCGCCCCAGTCGTAGGTGCCCCAGATGCACTCGTTGTTGCCGTTGTAGATGGCCAGCGAGGGGTGGGCGCAGAGGCGGGCGAGGGTGTCACGCGCTTCGGCCTCGATTTCGCCGGCGTAGGGTTCTTCTTCGGGGTAGCCGGCGCAGGCGAAGAGGAAGTCTTGCCAGACGAGCACGCCGTGGGCGTCGCAGTGCTCGAAGAAGTCGTGGCCGGGGTAGACGCCGCCGCCCCAGACGCGGAGGCAGTTGCCGTGGGCGGCGAGCAGCTGGTCGATGCGGCGTTGGAGTCGGTCGGGTTCTTCGCTGCGGGTGGGGAAGCAGTCGTCGGGGATCCAGTTGGCGCCCTTGAGGAAGACGGGCTTGCCGTTGATCAGCAGGGTCATTTGCTCGCCGGCGGGCAGGCCGTCGACGCGGGCTTCGTGGCCGGGCTTGGTGTCGGCGGTGGTGTCGAGGGTGACCGTGCGCAGGCCGATGCGGCATGCGCGCTGGTCCAGGTCGTTGCCGTTGCCGTCCCGGAGGGTGACGGTGAGGGTGTAGCGCGGCTGGTCGCCGTGGCCAACGGGCCACCAGCGCCGGGGGCGGTCGACGGTGAGCGTGGCGGTGGCGAGGCTGCCGTTGACGTCGACGTCGAGTTCGGCGGTGGCGGCATTGTGGCCCTCGGGGTCGGTGAGGCGGGCGGTGGCTTGGACGGGCGCGGTGCCGAAGCGATGGAGGTCGACGGCGAGTTGAATCGTGGCGCGGTCCGCGGTGGCTTCGGTCACCGCGGGGCGCACGTTGGCCACGCGGGCGGTGGACCAGGCTTCGACGGCGATCGGCCGCCAGATGCCGGCCGAGGGCAGGACCGGGCCCCAGTCCCAGCCGTAGCTGCACGCCATCTTGCGGATGGCGTTGTGGGGCGGCCGCACGGCGTTGCCGCCGTGGCCGTTGTGCGGGAGCGCGCCCAGGCGGGCTTCGGCTTCCTCGGCGGCGGGGATGGGCGCTCGGAAACGCAGGGCGAGCTCGTTGGTGCCGGCGCGGGCGGCGGGCTTGAGGTCGAAGCGGTGGCGGCGGTGCATGTTGGCGGCGTCGCCGATCGGTTGCCCGTTGAGTTCGAGGGCGACGACGGTGTCCAGGCCGTCGCAGGCGAGTTCGAGGCGGTCGTGGTGAAGTGCGTCGGCGCCGAGCGTGAAGGAGGTGCGGTAGGTCCAGTCGGTGTGGGCGATCCAGAGCAGCCGGGACTCGGCGTCCAGGCCGTAGGGGTCTTCGATGAGACCTGCGGCGAGCAGGTCGGTGTGCACGCAGCCCGGAACCGTCGCGGGCACGCCGGCGGCGCATGCGGTGCGGAGCGCGGCGTCGGGCCCCGCGGCTTCGGCGTCGGCCTTGAGCGTCCAGGGGGCGGTGGCGAGGTCGATGCGCAGCGTGGGCAGGGTCATGCGGCAGACGATAGCAGGGCCCGGAAACGCGCCGCGGGGCCCGACACGCGCGTGAAATACGAGAGATTTCTGCTGGACCCGGGCCGGGAAGCGGGCATGCTTCTCCCTGTCCCACCCCGACCCCCGGGGGCTCTGCGGGCGGCTGGAGGCTCTCCCCGGTTTTGCGAACCCATCCCAAACGAAACCTGCTGGTCCTCCTGCCCCACGGCCTGCGCAGCGACGCGCTGGCCGACGAGCGGGAGTGGCCTCTGCCCACCCCCCACCTGGTCGAGCTGGCGCAACGCGGGGTGCGGCTGGTGCTGACCGCCGCGACCCCCTCGGACCCCGGGGCGATGGCCAGCGTGCTGACCGGGCTGCACGCGCGGCAGCACGGGCTGCTGACTCCCCACGCGGACGGAACATCCTGCGAGCTGACCGACGCCCTGCCCGCCTGGCTGCGGGCCGAGGGCTACCACACCACCGGGGTGGGCGAGGTGGGCGTGATCGCGGCCTCGCTGGACGAAGCCCGGGTGACCGCGGGCGTGGAGGTGGCCGACCCCACGCCCGACCGCTGCTGGTACGCGGCCGCGGCCCGGGCGCGGGGGCACGCGTCGGCGGTGGCCCAGCAGCGCCGCCAGCGGCGGCGGGGCGGTCCGATCGCCCCCGACCGGCTGATGCTCGAGCCCGGGGAAGACATCGACGGCTTCATCGCCCAGCTGGCCGTGGACGCGGTGGCCGACCTGCCGACGGACCGTCCCTGGGCGCTGTTTGTGGCGTTCTCGGGTCCGGGGAACGACCTGCCGCCGCCGCTGGGCTTCGACGACATCGTGAGCACCCGGGGGCTGGCCCGCGACTTCGCCCCGGTGCAGCTGGACGGTCTGGACGCCCTGACGGAACCGGTGCTGCCCCGGGCGGTGCTGCAGCGGCTCGAGTCGCACCAGGTGGCCCGGCTGCGGGCCGACTACCTGGGCCGCGTGGCGCTGATTGACCACGGCGTCGGGCGGATCGGCGAGGCGCTGGAGGCTCGGGCCGACGCCGACCGCACCTACACCACCGTGACCTCTGACCGCGGCCGCATGCTGGGCGAGCACGGCCTGGTGGGGCCGCACACCTTCCTGACGCCCTCCATCGAGGTGCCGCTGATCGTCGCGCCGCCCGCGGGGCGCAGCGACCTGGCGCCCAGCGAGAAGTTTCAGGACGGGCTGTTCGGCACCATCGACGTTGCGGTGACCCTCGCGGCGCTGACGGGGGCCGACGTGCCGCCGGGCCGCACCGGCCGCAGCGTGCTGCCGATTTTCAACGGCGACCCGCTGGAACCCGGTGCCGCCGCCAACCTGTCAGAGTTCGGTGACCGCGTGCTGGTCGAGACCGAGCGGCACAAAGCCGTGTTCCGCGTGAGCGACGGCGTGTGCCTGACGCTGCACGACCTGGCCGACGACCCGGACGAGCGGCGCAACCTCGCGCAGACCGGCCCCGGCCAAGCCCGCGCCCTCGCGATGCGGGGCATTCTCGGCTCGGTGCTGCTGCCGCTGAGGTAGGGAGAAGGGAAGTGGCCGAGTGGTCGAGTGACCAAGTGACCAAATGGTGGCGATCCAGGCCGACAATCCCAGCCGACACGGTGTTTAAGCCGGGCGCAGCCCGGGCGATCGGCAGCGTCCCGGCGGGCCGCCGCCGGGGCAGCGCCCGATCGCTCGCGATCAGTCGATCTCGGACAGGAAGGTTTCAAACTCCTCGTCCTTGATCTTGAGGGTGTGCTCCGCCCCGGGGTAAACCCCGGACTTCACCTCTTCATCAAGCTGCTTGAAGGCGGCGACGCGCATCTGGTGCAGGCGGTCTTCTTCCTTCGCCAGGTTGGCGAACACCTTGGCGTGTCGCGGCACGTGGCCGGTGTTGGTGCCCAGCACGTCGGTGGCAAAGAGGTACTGGCAGCAGGCCGCGGTGCCGGCGCCCATGCTCATGATGAGAAGACTGGTGCGCCTGGCGATCTCTTCGACCACGCGCGCGGGGACGATCTCGATCTCGACGCCCACGGCACCGGCGTCTTCGTAGCGTTTGACCCGGCGGTACACCTCGGCGGCCTCGGCGCCGGTCTTGCCCACGGCACGGGGGCGGCCCAGCCAGCTCACGCGGTAGGGGATGTAGCCGCAGTGGCCGATGACCGGGATCGACTGGCGGGCCATCTCTTCGATGCAGTTGAAGCCCATGCTGCTGTAGACCGCGTCGCCGCCGTCCTGCATGATCGAGAAGCCGGCGGCCACGCACTGGGCCGGTGTGCTGGCCTGCGGCAGGTTCACGCCGTCGGCGCTGATGATGAAGGTGTCGGGGCACGCGGCGCGGAAGGCCTTGAGGTTCTCGTGCATGCACATCAGGATGTCGACGCCGGCCTCGCCCAGCGCGCGGGCTTCGTCGAGGCGTTTGACATGGACCTGGGTGAGCTGCTTACCGGTACGCTGGGCTTCGAAGAGGCTGTGGAGGGTGGGTTTGGGCATGGGGGCATCGCAAAGGGGCACGGGGAGCCGGGATTATAGCGCGAAGCGGGGGCACGTGATTCGGGCGGGGTGGCTCAGAGACGAGAACGCTCAAGCCGCGGCGCAGGGGGCCGCAGCATGCCGCGGGGGTCGCTCACCCCGTCGGGGGTCCGCGATGACCTGCGTCCGGGGGCTCAGGCAGGCAAGTCAAAAACCCCGCCCGGCTGGGCGGGGTTCGGATGGAGGGCGTCGTCCGTCTGTCCGTCCGGCTCCGGCCAGAGCTGATGAGGTGGATCTGCGGGCCGCCGCAGGTCGGGCCTCGGACGTTCAGGACTTCTCGCCTTCGAGGATCGTCTTGGCCACGCCGGTGGGCACCGCGGCGTACTTCAGCGGCTCCATGGCGTAGGACGCGCGGCCCTGGCTCATGCCGCGGAGGCTGTTGCTGTAGCCGAACATCTCAGACAGCGGCGCCTCGGCGGTGAGGATCCGGACCACGCCGCGTTCTTCGTCGCCGATGATCACGGCGCGGCGGCGGTTGAGGTCGCCGGTGACGTTGCCGAAGAACTCATCGGGCGTGGTGACGATGACCTTCATGATCGGCTCCATCAGTTGAAGCCCGGCCCGCTTGGTGGCTTCCTTGAAAGCGATCACACCGGCCATCTCGAAGGCGATCTGGCTGGAGTCCACGTCGTGGTACTTGCCCTCCAGCAGCTCGACCATGACGCCCAGCAGCGGGTAGCCGGCCAGCACGCCGCTTTTGGCGGTGTTCTTGCAGCCGATGCCCACGCTGGGGATGTACTCGCGGGGGATCGAACCGCCGCTGACCTTGTCGACGAAGACCACGCCGTCCTGCCACTTGAGCTCCTGCTCGATGGCTTCTTCTTCGGTGATGGGCGACACGCGGATGGTGCAGTCGCCGAACTGGCCGCGGCCACCGGTCTGCTTCTTGTGGATGCCGCGGGCCTCGGCTTCGCCGGTGATGCACTCTTTGTAGGCCACGCGGGGTTTGCCGACGTTGACGCCGATTTTCATGTCGCGCGTGAGTTTGGTGGTGATGATGTCCAGATGCAGCTCGCCCATGCCGGCGATGATGGTCTCGCCGGTTTCTTCGTCGTAGTTCGCCTGGAAGCTGGGGTCCTCGCGGCGGATGGTGCCCAGGGCCTGGGAGAGCTTCTCCTTGTCGCCGGCGGTGGCCGGTTCGATGGACATGGAGATCACGGGCTCGGGGAAGTCCATGCGGTCCAGCACAATCGGGTCGTCGGCCGAGCACAGCGTCTCGCCGGTGAACGACTGCTTGAGCCCGACCACGGCGACGATCTCGCCGGCCTTGGCCACGTCGCGGGCGATACGGTCTTTGGAGTGCATCTCGAAGATGCGGGACACGATCTCCTTCTTGCCGTTGTTGGAGTTGAGCACCCGCGTGCCCTTTTCCAGCTTGCCGGAGTAGATCCGGACGTAGGTGAGGTCGCCGTGGGCGTCGTTGACGATCTTGAAGACCAGCGCCGACAGGGGGGCTTCCTCGTCGTGGGGACGGGTCAGACGCTTCTCGGCGTCGTCGGGGGCGGTGCCCTCGGTCTCGGGAACCTGGGTGGGGTTTGGCAGGTAGTCGATCACGCCGTCCAGAACCTTCTGCACGCCGACGTTCTGCAGCGCGCTGCCGCAGAAGGTGGGGTGGAAGATCTTCGCGAGCGTGCCCTTACGCAGGGCGGCCTTGATCTCGGCCTCGGTGACTTCCTCGCCGCCCAGGTACTTCTCGGCGAGCGCGTCGTCGGCGTCGCAGGCGCCCTCAATCATCTCTTCGCGTTTCTTTTCGCAGACCGCCACGAGGTCGTCGGGGATGTCGTGCTGGTCTTCGATGACCGAGCCCATCTCGCCGGTGAAGTACACGGCCTTCATGGTGATGAGGTCGACCAGACCTTTGAAGTCGTGACCGGCGCCGATGGGCCACTGCACCGCGATGGCCTTGGCGCCCAGCCGCTCGCCGATGCTGTTGAAGCTGAACTCGAAGTCGGCGCCGATCTTGTCCATCTTGTTCACGAAGCAGATGCGGGGCACCTTGTATCGCTCGGCCTGGCGCCACACGGTTTCGGACTGAGCCTCCACGCCTTCCTTGCCGTCGAAAACCACGACCGCGCCGTCGAGCACGCGCATCGAGCGTTCGACTTCCATGGTGAAGTCGACGTGGCCGGGGGTGTCGATCAGGTTGCAGGTGTAGTCCACGCCGTCGCGGGTCCACGGGCAGGTGGTCGCGGCAGACTGGATCGTGATGCCGCGGTCCTGCTCGTCCTGCAGGTGGTCCATGGTGGCCGCACCGTCGTGGACCTCGCCGATCTTGTGGCTCTTGCCGGTGTAGAACAGCACACGCTCGGTGGTGGTGGTCTTGCCGGCGTCGATGTGGGCGCAGATGCCAAAGTTGCGGGTCTTCTGCAGGCGGGTCAGATTGGTGGTGTCGACGGGGGCGGTGCTCATGGGGATCGCTTGGGTGAGGGGACGGGGCGGGGACGGGGCGGGGCGGGCCGGCACCAGGACCCAGCCGCAAGGCCGGGCCGCCGGGCGGGGCGTCAACGATAACCTGCGAGCCATTCGGGATTTAGCCGAGGCTTCCGGGGCGGATCCACAGGTCGCGGCGTGGCATCACGTTAGGTCAGCGCGCCACCGAGCCGCAGAGGTTAGCTGATCGCGGGGCGGCGTCAAGAGACACGCTCTGCCGTCGCGGGGCTGGCGACACGCGATGCACAAGACACCGCCGCCGAAAGCGGTCGTGATGGCCCGCTTTCCCCCTTTTTTTCTAACTGAATTCACGATCTGTACTAAGTATTCAACGCAGTATTTGACGGGATTTAAGCCGAACGTTAGGCGGTTTTCTTAGATTTAGCTAAGTAAATTGCCTTAAGTCATTTAAGGCCAACGCCTTTCGTGAACATCAGGGTTTCGCCACAGCGCGTTTTAAGTTAAGTTAAGGGTGTGCGGGTGGGTATTACCCCCATCCGCAGGCCTGATTCAGATTCAGCCGTCATGAGTAAGCCACCGGGGGCTCAGATTATGACTCGAATTGTCATTGTAGCTGCCGATGGGCTCGGCCGAGACTGCCTCGAATCGCTCCTGACCGATTGTCACGGCGTGGAAGTCGTCGCCGTGGCGGCAAATCTCGGCTTGCTCTCCCGCGCGGCGGCGGGGGCAACGCCCGACACGGTGCTGGTGGTCGGCGATCGGGCCGGCGGGGCGGTCATTCCATCGCCCGAGCACCTGCGATCGATCTGGCCAGCGGCCGAGCCCGTGCTGGGGTTCTATGAGCCCTCCGAAGCCGGGGCCGGCCGCTCGGTGGCGGGGTACCGCAGGGTCGTCGATCTCTCGACCGGAGGCGAGGCGATTGCCGCACTGCTGATCGGTTCCGCCGCGCCGCCGCCCCCCCCCGGGGCCAACCCCAGCGGGGGACCGTCCGCACCGTCGCCGACGTCGGCGGCCCTGAGCAGGCGTGAGGCCGAGGTGCTGCGGCACCTCGCCACGGGTTTGTCGTCGCGAGAATCCGCAGACCTGCTGGGCTTGCGCTCGCGGACCATCGACTCTCACCGACGCAACGTCTCTCGCAAGCTGTCGCTGCCGAGCGTGGCCGAACTCACCCGGTATGCAATCGCGATCGGGATGATTGATCCGGAGGCCGGCCACACGGTCGCGGGGGCCTCTGAATGATGGCGAGGTCTCGCCGGTCGTCGATGGTGCCCCCCTTGGACCGGGGTGGCCCCGCCAAGCCGCGACGGCACGCCTTTTGCCGCCGCACGGGTCAAGCGTTTGCGGCCCTCTTTTTCTGCCTTACCCAGGATCTACTTCGGGAGTGCCTGACATGACCACCCATTCAGCCGCGACCCCCGCCCGCTTCACCGGGCCCGGTTCGTCCGCCCCGTCCGGCCACCCGAGCGCCCAAGGCCCCGTGCGCATCGTTCTGGCAGACGGCAACCCGTTGTACCGCGAGGGCCTCGTCGAACTTTTGGGCGACCGCACCCAGTACCGCGTGTTGGCGGGGGTCGACTGCGACGCCGCGGCGTTGTCGGCCTGCCGCGAGTACCGACCGCATCTCCTGCTGATGGAGCTGCGTCTGGGCGGTCTTCAGGCACCGGGGCTGATCGAGGGGGTGCGTGAGGCGTGTGCCACCACCCGTGTGGTGGCCTTCTCCCGCAAGCTTGACCCGCCCACCGTATGGCGTGTGCTGCACGCAGGGGCCGACGGCCTGCTGTGCAAAGACGCCCCGCTGTCCGAGCTCCTCGCCGCGATGCAAGCCGTCCACCGCGGGGGGATCCACCTGTGCCCCCGCGTGCAGCACCTGATGGTGCGGGGGGCGGTGCGAAACGGCGAGCACGGCGGCGCGGGCCGCTGGGGCAAGCTCTCGCGCCGCGAACGCGAGGTCGCCGAGCGGCTGATCGAGGGGCAGACCCCGCGTCAGATCTCCGAGCACCTGTCGCTGAAGATCAAGACGGTGGATTCGCACCGCTACCAGCTGCTGCAGCGGCTCGGGCTCCGCAACGTGGCCGACCTGACCCGCCTGGCGGTGGCTGAAGGAGTGATTCAGGCGTGAGGCGGCGGCGGGCGGGTTTTCCATTCATCATGGACCGCCGTAGGCGCAGCATCGCGGTGCGATGGCCGGCGAGGAGGAATGCAGTGTTGCGACCGCGACGTCTGCATGGCATGGCCGCAGCGGTCGCGTCTGGCACAACAACGCGGGTCGGCAAAATCACGCGGCGAGCATGAACCACCAAAGCCTTTAATTGTCGGAGAGGCACGGCGATGACCGTTCAAAAAGACTGCTAAACGTCAAACCTCGCTGTGGTTTTAGAGCCTCACCTCAAACCAATCACTTTTGCAGTTGCTCCGAAGAGGTGGCGGTAATCGGGCGTTTTGCCTTGAGGGAACCGAGTCGGCCAGACGCGGAGGACGGCTTAAGAAGTCAAGCAAACGATGAAAAAGCTCGTGACGGATGATGTGCGAAAAATGTTTGCGGACTCCCTGGCGGAGCCGCGGGTGGTGGCGGGACCGTTTCGGGGGGTGCGGTGCTTGCCGGATACCGGGGACGCGGGGTGGCTGGACCGGTCGCTGGGTGGATTCGACCTGGAACTGCATCCGGTGATCGAGCGGGTGTGCGCGGCGGGGCCGGACGTGGTGGTGACGCTGGGGGACGAGTCGGGGTACTACACGGCGGGGATGGCGGTGCGGCTGCCGGGAGCACGGGTGGCGGCGTTTGCGGTGACGGACGCGGGGCACCGGGCGCAGCGGGCTCTGGTGCGGCTGAACGGGCTGAATGGGCTGAATGGCGTGGTGGGGCGGGTGAGCCTGCACCGGGGACCGGAGACGCCGCTGCTGGACGGGACGCTGCGGTCGGCGGGGTCGGGGGCGCTGCTGATCTGTAACGACTCGGTGGCGTTTGCGGGGGCGATGGCGTCGGTCGCGGCGCCGGCGTTGATACGGGCGTGGGTGATAGCGCGGGCGGTGGGCACGCCCGACCGGTGCGAGGGACTATCAGGCACGCTGGCGGCGACGCATTCGGTGGAGACGGTGCGGGGGTTTGCGTCGGGGGCGGACGGTTTGCCGGAGCCGTGGTGTGAGGTCAAGCGGGAGCTGGCGGTGCCCGGGGGGGCGGGGGCTGCTGCGGGGGAGTGGCGGGTGTTTTCGCCGGCGGGCGTTACTGCCGCCGCGGAAGGGTCTGGGGCGTGCTGAAAAGGGTTTGGGGTTTAGGGTTTGGGGTTTAGGTTCGGCGGGGGGAAAGACGAGGCGTTAGGCGTTAGGTCCTAGGCGTTAGTCGGACGCAAGCGGGTGCGGGATTCCGGGGGGGGGAGTGGACGTCGGGGTGGGGTTGGGGCGTGCTGAAAAGGGTTTGGGGTTTGGGGTTTAGGTTCGGAGGGGGGAAAGACGAGGCGTTGGGCGTTGAGCGTTAGGTCTTAGGCGTTTGCCGGAAACGGTACGCTCGGGCGCGGAGACGGGGCGCTGTGACGACGACGCGACCTTCTTGCGGGCGTCGGTGGCGGCTTGATGAGTTCTTAGCGATGGAGCAAAACGTGCCGGCAGAATCACCGACGACTTCAGAACCAAAGACGCCGGAACCCCGACGGGTGGCGTCGCTGTCGACGGTGTCGATGCAGGGGTTGGATGCGAACGCCGGCGCGGCGACGCCGGGCATGCACTGCGGGTTTGCGGTGCTGGGGGGCTCGCCCGGCACGCGGCAGTACGACCTGGTGGGGTTTGCTTTGGGGGTGCTGGAGCCGCGGGTGGTGATCTGCCAGCCGCGGCAGTCGCTGAACAGCAACCTGAACTGCGCGGACGTGTTTGTGGTGCAGGTGGTCTCGACGTCGCGGACGACGATCCGGGTGGTGGTGGCGGCGGCCGATGGCGGCGGGTGGGGGCAGGCGCTGCGGCTGGACGTGATGGTGGTGGAGTAGTTGCGCGAAGCGCGGAAGGGGTTAGGTCTTAGGTCTTAGGTGTTAGTCGGACGCAAGCGGCGGGGCGAGGTTTTTGGGTTGGTTGGGCGTGAGCGGTGGCTGAGAAGCTGCCGCTTTTTTTGCGCGCGTGTTGCGTGGGGCGGTTACGTGGCCGCACGCGGGCATGGCAGGCGGAAACGCTACGGTGGGGCTGGCGTCGATGGCGGTGGGCTCCGGCTCGTACTCGCCCCCCGCAAGAACCGCGTCCCAATTGCCAGCCTCGGGCTAACGCCTAAGACCTAACGCCTAACGCCTTCTTTCCGCCGCCCTAAACCCCAACCCCTAAACCCTTCCAAAACCATGCCCCTGCTCATCGACTGCTACAACGTGCTGCGGGCGGATTTGCCGCCGACGATGGCGGGGATGGACGAGGCGGGGCTGTGCCGGGCGCTGGCGAAGTCGCGGTGGTACGGGGCGCGCAGCAGCGCCGGCCGCGGGATTGTGGTCGTGGCGGACGGGCGGGTGAAGCCGATGGGCGCGGCGACGTCGCCGGTCGACGGGGTGACGCTGATCTACGCGGGGGTCGTCGGCGGGCAGGGCTGCTCGGCGGACGAGGTGATCATCGAGCGGGTGCGGGTGGATTCGGCGCCCAAACGGCTGACGGTGGTGAGCAGCGACCGGGAGATCCGGGCGGCGGCCCGGGCGCGGGGGGCGACGGACCTGCCGAGCGATCTGTTTATCGAGCGGCTGGCGCGGGACCACGCGAAGGGGGTCGTGGGGCCGCGACCTCCATCGCGGCCGCGGGTGGAGCCGCTGGATGCGGAGAGCGTGGACGCGTGGCTGGATGTGTTTGGGGTGGAAGGCGGCGGGACGCCGCCGGGGGAAGGGTCTGGGGTTTAGGGTTTGGGGTTTAGGGCGGGGAGCGAAGCCGGGAAGGCGTTAGGTATGAGGTCTTAGGCGTTAGCCGGACGCAAGCGGGATGGGGGCGAGGGGGCTGGCGCGATTGTTGTGGCACGGTCCTTCAGGACCTTGGCGCAAGGGGTCGGCCTGCGGGGTGGGTTGGGTGGGTGGTGCGAGGGTGGGACGGGATCTCCGCACGAGCGGAATGCTTTTTAGCTGGGTCCCCGCCTTCGCGGGGATGACGGCAAGGGCGATGACGCGGTGAGGGACGCCCGCAGCGGGCTGAAGCCGGCACGCCGTCCGGCGTCGGCCATCGAGAAGGCACCCCTGCGTTCCGGCTTTGCGGAACGTGGGGGTGGCGCCAAGTGGACGCGGGGGCCTTGGGGTGGTTCAATCCTGCCCATGAACACGCCTGCTGCCGATCCGACGTCCGCCCCGCTGTCCGCCAAACCCCACTACCACCGCGCTCTGCTGAAGATCAGCGGGGAGTCCTTCTGCGCGAAGGACGGGTTCGGGATCGACTCGGCCGAGCTGAAGCTGATCGCGGGGGAAGTTGCCGACGCGGCCCGGCAGGGGACCGAACTGGCGGTGGTGGTGGGCGGGGGCAACATCATCCGCGGGGCGACGCTGGCCGAAGAGGGGCTGATCCCGCAGGCGATCGCGGACCAGATGGGCATGCTGGGCACGGTGGTGAACGCGCTGGCGCTGAAAGAGGCGCTGGAGACGCTGGGCGTGGAGGCCCGGGTGATGAGCGCGATCATGGTGAGCAGCGTGGCCGAGCACTTCATCCGCGGGCGGGCGCTGCGGCATCTGGACAAGGGGCGGGTGGTGATTTTTGCGGCGGGCACGGGCAATCCGTTTTCGACCACGGACAGCGGGGCGAGCCTGCGGGCCAGCGAAATCGGGGCCAGCGTGGTGCTGAAGGCGACGAAGGTGGACGGGATCTACGACAAGGACCCGAACAAGTTTTCGGATGCGGTGCGCTACGAGCAGATCACCTTCGACCAGGCGATCGAGCAGGACCTGAAGGTGATGGACATCGGCAGCTTCGCGCAGTGCCGCGAGCAGAACATCCCGATCGTGGTGTTCGATATGAAGAAGCCCGGCAACATCTCGCGGGTGGTGCGGGGGGAGTCGATTGGGACGCGGGTGGTGGTGGGGTAGGCTTCGCCTATGCGGCGGCTCGGCGCCACCTCCGGGTTCCGCAAAGCCGGAACCCGGAGGTGCCTTCTCGTCCGCCGCCGCCCTGCGGGCGGTGTCCGGCCGGCGGCCGGACCACGGGCGCGGCGCCCGTGGGGGGCGTCGGGGTGGGGGCGGGAGGCCGGCACGCGCGGCGCGAAGGGGTTTCGGTCCTCCGGACCGACCACGGACGGGACGTCCGTGCCACTTAAGTGTTGGCATCTGGCTTGGCTTCAGGCGACGCGCACGGGTTGAAACCCGTGGCACCCGGAGGGGGGTCACGTCGCGAGCGGGGCAGGCTGCGGCACGCCGTCCGGCGTCGGCCGTCGAGAAGGCACCTCCGCGTTCCGGCTTTGCGGAACGCGGGGGTGGCGCCGAGCGGCCGCTTTCGACCCGAGGGAAGCAGTAGAATACCGATCCCCAAGTCCCCCACGGAGCGCAGCGCAATGGAACTCGACGAAGCCATGATGGAAGCCGAAGAGGCGATGCAGAAGGGCGTGGACCACGTCAAGCACGAGATGAAGGGCGTGCGGACGGGGCGGGCCAACGCGTCGATGGTGGAGATGGTGAAGGTCGAGTGCTACGGCGCGGAGACCGAGCTGCGCAGCGTGGCGCTGATCTCCGCTCCGGAGAACAACCAGTTGCTGATCAAGCCCTTTGACCCCAGCACGGCCAACGAGATCGCCAAGAGCCTGGAGAAGGCGCACCTGGGCATGACCCCGGTGGTGGACGCCAAGCAGATCCGCCTGAGCATTCCCAGCCTGTCGGGCGACCGCCGCAAGCAGCTGATGGCCAGCGTGAAGCAGATGGGCGAGCACGCGAAGGTGACCATCCGCAACGCGCGGCGCGACGCGAACAAGCACATTGATCACGCGGGCAAGGACAAGGACAACCCGGTGAGCGAAGACGACGTGAAGGGGGCCAAGGACGAGGTGCAGGAGCTGCTGAAGAAGTACGAGGGCGTGGTGGAGAAGCTGGTGGGTGAGAAGATGGCCGATATCGAGGCGGTTTAGTGGCTCCTCGGGGCCTGCGGGTTCGGCGGCCCGCGGAGGCACGACTGCACGCAGGCGACGCGTCGGCCGCCCCGGCCCGGAGGGGCCGGAGGCGGCGTGTTTTTTTTGGAAGCGCTCACCCCCGGGTGAGCCGCGCGTGCCACGGGACTTCGGCTCACCGGGAGGTTCGCCCTCTCGCGAGACGCGACGTTCCACATGCGTCACGCCTTGCCGCGTGCGTCCTGACCCAGCGCGATCGGGTGGTGGCCGGGGTCGCACCACGCGATGGATATGCCGCTGGCAGGACTTTGATCGCCGGCGGGAACGCCTGTTGCACTTTCGCGTCCCGGGCCGGGGTGGGGGTGGGGGTGGGGGCGGATCGGATCGATCGGCAGCCGGCGCTGTCGTTTCATCACCGGACTGGGCGGAAGCGCTGGGCGGCGCCGCTGCGTGGTGCAGGGGCGGTGCGGGGTTGGGCCTGGGGCCGGGCGGGTGAGCGCTGATGCCGCTGATCGACGCGCGAACCCTGGCGGCCGAACCCTCGGGCATCGGCGTGTACACGCTGAACCTGCTGCGGGGGATCGTGGCGGCGGGGCCGGACGCGCCGGTGTCGGTGTGGGTGCGGCCTGAGGTGGCGCGGCGGCTGCCGGCCGCCTTGCAGGCCAGCGACGCGCTGCGGCTGATCGAACGGGCGGGCTCGCCGGCCCATCCGCGCAACCTGTTTCTGGGCGGGCGTGCGGCGGCCCGGGCGGCCGCCGGGGCGACGGGCGATGGCGGGCCGGGCGTGCTGCACGTGCCGGACATTCTGGCGCCGCTGTGTGGTGCGTTTCGCCCGGTGGTGACGCTGCACGACGTGATCCCGCTGGTGTGCCGCGGCGAACTGGCCCGCAGCAAGAAGCAAAGGCTCATCGCGTTGTGGCGCGCGCTGGCGGTGCGGCAGACGCGGCGGGCGGCGGCGGTGGTGACGGTCAGTGCGTACTCGGCCCACGACATCACCCGGGTGCTGGGGGTGCCGCGGGAGAAGATCGTGGTGATTCACAATGCCGTGACGTCATCGGCTCCAGAAGCGGCGGCGGAGGGGGCGAACGGCGGGCGTTACGTGTTGAACGTGGGACGGCGGGATCCTTACAAAAACGTGCCGGGACTGGTGCGGGCGTTTGCCCGGATGCGGGCGGCGGACCCGAAACTGGCGGACGTGCGGCTGGTGGTGGTGGGGCCGCGGGACCCGCGGTATCCCGAGGCGGAGACCGAGGCGCGGCGACTGGGCCTGGGCGACGCGGTGGAGTTCGTGGGTTACGTGGAGCACAACGCACTGGCGGCGCTCTACCGCGACGCGACGGTGGTGGCGGTGCCCAGTCGGTATGAGGGGTTTGGCCTGCCGCTGGCCGAGGCGATGGCGGCGGGCACGCCGGTGGTGTGCAGCGACCGGTCGTCGCTGCCCGAGGTGGCGGGGGGGGCGGCGCTGCTGGTGGATCCGGACGACGAGCCGGCGATGGCCGCGGCGCTGGGGCGGGTGCTGAACGACGGGGGCTTGGCGGCGGACCTGGGACGTCGCGGGCGGGAGCGGGCCGCGGCCTTCTCGCTACGGGCGTTTGGAGAGCGTCACCTGGCGTTGTACGCGCGGATGGCGGCGGGGGACGTGTGATCGACTCACGGGAGCGCCGCTGAGCCGCCCCGCGGCGCAGCGGTTTTTTGGCGGCGCCCCCCCTGCAGGCGGACGACACGCGGGCAGGCTTGCCGCGCGAAGGGTTTTACGAAGCCCCGGTGGGCGCATCGATCGGGGTCGCGGTGTGGCGGGGTCTGCTACATTGCGCGGTCCGATGCTGGCCGAATCCGCCTACCGCCTGGAGTACGCCCGCGACCTGCTCATGGTCTTGGTGCTGAAGGAGTTGCGGGTCCGCTACAAGCGGACCGTGTTGGGGTACGCGTGGTCGGTGATGCAGCCGCTGGCCTTTGCGGTGGTGTACTGGATCGTGTTCAAGCAGTTCATCCGGATGGACACGGGCGACGTGGATTATCCGCTGTTTTTGATCTGCGGGTTGTTCGCCTGGCAGTGGTTTGGCAACGGCATGCAGAGCGCGTCGATGGCGCTGGTGGGCAACGCGTCGCTGATCACGAAGGTGAACTTCCCGCGGATCTATGCGGTGCTCAGCGGTTTTTTGAACGACCTGGTGCACTACCTGCTGGCGGTGCCGGTCATCCTGGTGTTCATGTTTGCTTACGGGCGGGGGGCGCACGCGTCGTGGCTGTGGCTGCTCCCCGCGTTGCTGCTGATTCAGGGGATGCTGATTCTGGGACTTTCGCTGCTGGCCGCGACGATCAACCTTTTTTTGCGGGATCTGGAACGGCTGATCGGGATCGGCGTGCTGATGCTGTTTCACCTGACGCCGGTGGTGTACCCCGAGACGCTGATCCCCGACCGCTTCCGATGGATTCTTTACGTGAACCCGATGGGCTGCCTGACGGTGAACTGGCGCGACGCGTTGCTCCACGGCCAAGTGGATCCGCTGATGATCGGTATCTCGTCGGCCATGGCGGTGGTCTGCCTGGCGGCCGGGTTGGTGGTGTTCCGCCGGCTGGAGCCACGCTTCGCCGAGGTGGTGTGAAACGGGGCGGCGACGGGCGCGGGCGTCGGGGGGCTGGTAACCTAGGCTCCCTCCTCGCGGGCGACGCCGCTTACGACTTTGCCTGTTCCCTTGCACGGACCGGTACCGGCCCGTGCCGGTTCGGAGTATGACCTTGCTGACGTCTGAATCCGAAAAGCCCGCGGTGTCGCGGAGGCCGACGCCCGGCGTCACGCCCAGCCCCGCGCCCGAGCCTCCGGTGATCGCGTTCGACCGCGTGTCGAAGCGGTTCCGGCGGTCGTCGGGGGCGGACGGGCTGAAGGATTTTCTGCTGGGTGCCCGCAAGCGGCGGCAGGCGGCGGCCGGTGATCCCAAGCCGCGCTGGATTGAGGCGGTCCGCGACGTGAGCCTGACCCTGGAGCGGGGTGAAGCGCTCGCGCTGGTGGGGCGCAACGGGTCGGGAAAGAGCACGTGCCTTTCGCTGGCGGCGGGGGTACTGGTGCCCTCCGAGGGGACGGTGGACATCCGCGGGCGGGTCAGCCCGCTGCTGGCGCTGGGCGCCGGGGTGCATCCGGACCTGACGGGACGCGAGAACGTGCAGCTCAACGGGGTGCTGCTGGGGATGACGCGGCGTGAGGTACGGCAGCGCTTCGCCGCGATCCACGATTTTTCGGAGCTGGGCGACTTCATCGACCAGCCGGTGCGGCAGTACTCCACGGGCATGCTGGCGCGGCTGGCGTTTTCGGTGGCGACGCATCTGGAGCCGGAGATCCTGATCGTGGACGAGATCCTCGCGGTGGGGGACGCGTCGTTTCAGGCCAAGTGTCACGAACGGATCGCGGACTTCCGGGCCCGGGGCCTGACCATGCTCTACGTGAGCCACGAGGTGAGCACGGTGATGAGTCTGTGCGACCGCGCGGTGTACCTGAGCGGCGGGGCGATGGTCGCCGAGGGCGATCCGGAGACGGTCTGCGCAAAGTACTACGAGGATCAGGGGATGGTCTTGCCGCCCCGCGCGGTGGTCGCGGCCGACGAATCGGCGGGGGGTATCTGACGTTGCGCGTACTGGTGGATGGACACAACCTGGAACTGGGGATCGGGACGGGGATCGCGACGTACACCCGGTCGCTGACGCAGGTGCTGAAGGACCTGGGGCACGACGTGGACCTGCTGTACAGCAAGCGGGTGGGCCGCAAGGCCTCGCCGCTGATGCGGGAGGTGCAGTTCTTCGACCTCGCGCGCCCGTACCGGCTGCGGCGGGTGCGGGATCTGGGCCGGGGCGGGCGGCTGGCGGTGACGCCCGGTCCGACGAAGCCCTTTGAGGTGACGATGAACGGGGCGGTGGTGGCCGACCCGCGGACGCAGGGCCTGCCGATGCACGACCGCGTGTGGAACAGCCCGCGGGTCTTTCACGCATCGAAAGAGTGGCAGCGGGTGACCGGGCGTTTCACGACGCTGAGCAATCGCGACATCGGTGCCGACGTGGCCCACTGGACGTTCCCCGTGCCCGTGCGCCTCGACGGGGCCGCGAATATCTACTGCATTCACGACGTGATCCCGCTGCGGCTGCCCGCGACGTCGAGCGCCCACAAAGGGATGTTTTTGCGGATGCTCGAGACGATCGGCCGCGAGGCGGACCTGATTGTGACGGTGAGTGAAGCGGCCCGCCGCGACATCCTGGACATCCTGGACATCGACGAGAGCCGGGTGGTGAACACCTACCAGTGCCTGCCCGACCCCGAGGCGGGGCTGGTCGGCGGCGACGCGGAACTCGACGATCAGCTCGACGGGGTGTACGGGCTGCAGCGGGGACGCTACGTGCTGACGTACGGAGGGTACGAGCCGCGGAAAAACTTCGACCGTCTGATCGAAGCCCACCTCGCGTCGGGGATGGACATTCCGCTGATCCGCACCGGGCCCGGTGCCCTGAAAGGCGCGGCGGGGCGGCTGCTCGAGAGCGCCGGCAGGCTGAGAAACGGCCGCGACCGGGTGCGCCAGCTGGGTTACGTGGGGGCCGGGCAGCTGGTCGACCTGACCCGCGGCGCGGCGTGCGTGGCGTACCCCTCGCAGTACGAGGGGTTCGGCTTGCCGATTGTCGAAGGGTTTCGCTGCGGCACGCCGGTACTTACCTCTAACAGCAACTCGATGGTGGAGGTGGCCGGCGACGCGGCGCACCTCGTGGATCCCTATTCCGTGTCCGAGATCCGCGACGGGCTGGTGAAGATCTGCGGCGACGCGGCCTACGCGGCCGAGCTGGTGCGTCGCGGGCACGAGCGCTATCAGATGTTCACGCCGGCGGCGGCGGCGGAGCGCCTGGACGCGGCGTACGCGAAGCTGGGCATCGCCGGGGCGTCGCGGCACGATCCGTAAAGGCCCGGGCCCGGGGGGGGGGGGGGGGGGGCCCCCCCCGGGGCGGGGCGGGGGGGGGGGGGCCGGGCCCCCCCCCCCCCCCCCCCCCCCCGCACCCGCCCCCGCCCCCGCCCCCGCCGCACCCGGCGCGTCCGACACGACGCGCGCCGAGGTGCACGTGCGGGGGTCCCCCCGCAGCGCCCAATACGTGCGGCCGTGGGCGTCGGCGCCGGCCGCCCCCCCCCC